>Ga0102812_10000027_pt1 | contig 102880 bp, 141 predicted proteins | sample ColrivemetaGS713_FD_79334 | JGI IMG/M metagenome (GOLD analysis project Ga0102812, IMG submission 79334) | Estuarine microbial communities from the Columbia River estuary - Flood tide ETM metaG S.713 | ecosystem: Environmental > Aquatic > Marine > Intertidal zone > Estuary | place: USA...
CCTTCTTTATACTTACTCATTATACAACCCTCACAATGTAAGCGGGTTTACTAGGGTCAAGTTTAATCTCAGGATTAGTCACTTCTGTCACTACATCCCATATTTCTGCATTCTTCAGTGCGTCAAACAAAAACTCAGAAACAACTCCCTGTCTTTTGGTCGCACGATCAGCAACATACTCAGAGTAGGTTTCAAAGTCAGTAATATGGTCAGTCATTTTTTCTCTCATTTCTCATTGAATACAGGTGTATTATGACAGGTTTCCAAGGATAAGTCAAAGATTATTTTGGAACAAGAAAGGGTTTTTTAAGAACTTTTTGATATATCAGGCAGCACGAGCGAAGACAAACATCTCCTTCATTCCATCGTATATTTCTTTAGTGGGATGCCATATTTCACGTTCCTCTTCGTCAATACCAACGACGAAAGGCATACCACGTTTTGACTTAGTATATACTTCAAGATCATTAGATTGAGCAAGATCAAACCAAATCTTTCGGCCACCTTTCGACTGAGCCGTGCCAGCTTGTAAAGTAATTCCCAGTTTCTTAATGATATAACGGTAAGCTTTAGCAGCAATACCACGACCACCATAACGATGATCCAGTCGAGCCATGTTGATATGGAAAGCATCTTTGAAGTATTCTGTTGATAGGTTGATCTCAAGGACGATTTTAACTCGCTGAGGACTTCTTCCATGAACCACACTGGTATCTACTACCATTACCTCAAGGTAACCTTCAGGCGATTGCATCGAGTTATCAACCCAAACTTGTAGCTTGGAGAAAGAACCTAAACGAACCCAAGTATCATCATTTGCTTTAGTATCAAAGTATCCTAATGCAAATTTCTTCTTCATCTCAATACGATCCATTCTTGTTTCCTTTTCTCATTGAATACAAGTGTATTATGTCAGATTGGCGGGAATAAGTCAAAGATTATTTTGGAATAAGAAAGGGAGTTTTAAGAACTTTTTTTCCAGTTCTTTCGAAATAACTTTTCTTCTTGAGCGTAAGCAGAGATTTCCCAAGGCTGTGTCTCGTAGTCACAGGCAGAATAATTGCGGCCTTTGTACATATATCCGTCAACTAATTCCTTTTTGATAAATTGTTTCGCATGTACCATTTCATGGGCGAGTGTCTGCATCATCTGAGGCATATCCCCAGACTTCCAGATGTCAATATAGACGAATTTCTCAGAACCCCAACAGAGTCCAAGACAATCATCTAAATCTTTTCGAAAGCGAATTTGAATTAAACGGGAATAATATCGGGAAATACCTAGATCTTTTTCTAGATCTTTTACATATTGGTATACTTTTTCAGAGTCTTTAATACGTCCTAATGCAACAACCGCCATACAGAGAATTCTCTAACCAAACAATATGCATATTTTCGCATAGCTAGAGGCCTATGTCAAGCGTATTCTGAAGTTTTTTTCATGAATTTTTTCGATGATTCTCTGAGTATTCATCGATTTTCCCTATGATTTGTTTGAAACCCCTCAGCGGCGCTCAGAAAAATGCTCTGCAGATTTAGACCAAGGGGGTAAATCTTTGTAGCCTCCATATTTCTATGGTTTCTGCAACAGATTCAATGGTTTTTTGTGGGTCTCAGTGGGAAATCGTGGGATATTTGAAAGTATTTTCTAAAAACCTTCGACTATTCTTGGAAGGCAATTCAGTATTAGACAGTGCATTTCCAATCCTAATAGTACTCCAAATGCAAAGCATTCTTCTTTACTGCAATACTCTATAAATGTATAGAATTTTTCCATTGGTTTTCATCCTCTGAGGACTATTTATACTAATTCCATATATGTCCATGTAAGACTAAAAACCACTATCAGAATACTCAAGCATTCTGTCTTTGTAATAACTCTAAACATTATTGAACTTTTCATTTACCTTTCTTATTATCCTATTGTATTTACATATCCAGTGCGATTAAATAAATCTGCAGGGTTGCACTGTGGCTGACTCCTACAGTTCCTTATATTTTGTTCCCATTGTGATGGTTCCGGCATCCAATCAAAATCAGGCCTCTCCTTGCGTTCTGTAGTCGATGAACTACACGCAAAGAGGACTAACGATAGTATTGGAATTATAAGTGTTTTTTTCATAGCATTTCTCCAGTGTGTTGAATAGAGCATACTACGAAATTACTCTTATATAGGTTTTCTTACTTTTGTGTTAAATTGTAACTTCTACGAACTTTCTTCGTGACTTACTGAACTGCTTAGAGGGTGAAGAAAAGTACTTTAATTCCTTTGTACCTTTTTGTATGTATCCTACACATTGTCCATTCTTAAAAGCATAGGTATGATTAGGATATTCCCACTCTGTAACTTCTTTTAGAAATTTCACTCAGTCTCTTCCTGTATGATAAAATTAACTTTTACGATATTATCTTTTTCTTTCTTTATAAAGAATTCTAATTCATTCTCTATAAAAATCTTTCTTAATTCATTCAGCGTAACTTGTCTTAATTCCATTTTCATTCAGTCTTTTCCTTAGAATCTACTGGTTTCTCAGTCACTGTACTCAATCGGGGATTGTTAAATTCTTCCTCATGAGCTTTCTTTGCTTTTTTCTTTCCAAAGATACGATCCCAACCATCATCAAATGTTTTTTGATCTACTGTGCGTGGACGTTGTTTACTTCCTTTACTCATTCGATACCTCTATAAATTTACCATCTACAATTTTAAATACACCGTCAAGTCCAGTAGAGCGAATGTATTGTCTACCACCATCAATCATTTTACCATCATTGAAAATACAATCGTGATGAGAAGACGAATAGTACCAATTGTTGTCTGAGTCTTTGATCATACCAAACTCAAAGTCTTCTACAATATCAGCATTAGTAATCATCATAGAATCTCTAATGTTGTCGTGGTACAAACCAAAGTAACGATTACCAAACTCTGGATGTGGTGTATCTCTATAGTAAACATCAACTGGCACATCACTTGCGGTTAAATCAGTAGTACACACATACTTAACAGGAACACCGTCTTTTTCTGTGTAATGTGATTCTACTTTGTCAATGTTAAATACATTTGCATGTTTAATGTCCATTAGAACTCCTTTAGTTCTCTCTTTGTCGAATATAATGCAGCAGCATTTCTCATGATATTAGGGTCATCTCTGAAATTACTTGCACCAGTATTGCATATATGACAAACCCAAGCAATAAACTTTCCTGTCTTATGACAATGATGCAAGACGAAATCTTGTCTCCACTTCACATAACCCTTTTCTCTCATATCGTCTACACTATCATGACAGGCAGGACAACGATATGTTCTTATATCTGGTTTTGGATGAAACTTCTTCAAGATCTTTAATTGATCTTCTGATTTCTTTCTACACTCTTTGCACTTGCTACGAACATATGTCGTATCCATAGCAAATTCATTGAGAGGTTTACTTTCTCGACATTCACTACATTTCCTACATGCAATCTCTATCGATTCACCAAAAACATCTACGACTTGCATCTACTTCTTACTTTATTTGTTCATCTTCTGGAAAGTCTGCAGCATCAACTTGAAAAGAAGGATATCCATACGGCAAACTTCCATCAGAAACTGAATTGAGTTTACTAGGGGCACGATCCCAATCAATCTCAGAAGTCTCTGCACGTTTCCGCATCTCATGATACTCTGTGCAGACTGCTTCGAAGGTGTCCCATAATTTCGAAAACTTCACATCATACAGTTCTTTGATACCAAAGTAACGATTCATCAATGCGTCACATACTTTGGGATCCAGTCCTTCCCAAGTAGGACTATCTACGAAGTTGGATGTAACGACATCGATATCATCACATACATTCCAACAATTCATTATCTCTTGTTCTAAATCAAAAATTTTACTCATGTGTCATTGCACTCTTTAGTTGTTGAAGGTAAATTTCGAACTTCTCAATCATTCCTTGTGCAGCGTCTACCGCACGATCATCACCCATTTCTTTGTATGTCTGAATGTTACTTTCACACGCAGCGATATAACCTTGGAGTTCAGAAATCATTCCTTGCATTTTTCTACCCTTCTTGCATATTACTCTATCATTATAGAGAAAGTACTTCACAATGTCAAGCACTTTCTCAGAGAAATGTGAAAAAATTTACGGGCGTAATCAGCAGGGCGGTCACAGGCGGTCAGGTCAGATTGACAGAACCCATTGATCTATTCTCCCCAGAGTCTTGAAGAACAAGATTCTCAGTAGAGTTAGATCCCCCATTATGTTTAGAGACTATGTGTCCTCTATCGAATCGATTCAAATCACGAATAGATACCCGATTTCCTTTTGAGTCTTTTCGGTCGTTTGCTTCCCATACGACTTCTTTCTGCGACATTGGTACTGAAAGAGCTGCATCGATAACGATGTTGTCATTTTTCAAATGTTCCTCATTTTCGATGAATTTTTTGCAGAGCAATTCTACTCGACAACGAATAAACTCATCTTTGGATTCGGAACATGCCCAGAAGAAACCATTCGGTACTTTTGTAGGTGTTGGTAATTTTACTCCATTAGTGCCATGAGTGATACGTCCAGCCGGGTCATCTCTCATTGATTTTTGTGCTGCATCATACTCTTTTACAAAAGCTTCTACATCTTTTATTTTCCATGAAGGAGTCGCAATATCCGTATACACTCGATTGTCCAGTTGATATCGGAAATAGATATAGTTTCGTACCATTACATTGTTATACGTTTTTGCAGAAGACATGGTTTTCATTCCTTTTGCAAATTCACGAAGATAACCCCTTACTTGTTCTACTTGAGTTTTTGTAACAGTCTCTGTACCAGCAAACATGAGTTCATGAGCACCGATTTTTGAAGAAGATGGTTGTGTGCCTTTCGCAATCCAGTAAAATACTTCTGACAAAAACAATTCGTTTCCTGCAAGGTCTTCACTATATGTTTTCCCAGAAACACTTTGCAGTGCAGTAATTGCAATTTTGTCATGAATAATTGATGACAATTGACGGCGATAAGTTGAGAACCAGAAACGTGTAATCATTTTCTGCCATTCTGTCCATGGATATCCTTCATTTTTCGCAATCAATGCGTTTACGAGTTCTTGAATATCTCCCTCTTCTGCAACCATGTACAACAATTCGATGTTCAAAAATGCGTGTTGAAGAGATTCGTGCAACTCTTTGAAATGTTTTCCTTGTGCATACTCTACAACTTTTCCATTCTCATCTACAACTGGAATATCTGTAGCCCCAAGAGGAAATTCGTTGTTGATAAACGGAGCAATAGCATTTAAAATTCGGTTTTGTCCGTCAATGATATAGTTTTCAACACCAGCGGCAACATCTTTTCGAATTTCTTCAATCTCCTGTGCAAGTGCTGTTTTTCGTTCTTTTTCAATAGTGCGGTCGTGTTCATTAAGTAAACCTTGCAATAGAAGGTTCGCAGGCACAACGATAATTTTATCCAAGAATTCCAATCCTTGAATTACAGTATTGAGATAGGACTGCCTACGGTGGTTGTCCCATGCATCTTTTTGTAGTTTTCGTTGAAGTAATCCTGCCGCAGTTGATAATACTGCATATGGGGTGTTGTTCCCATTTTCATCTTTTATTGGTGTTGCAAGTTTGAATAAATCACCAACAGTAATAGTTTCCAGAAAAAATCTAGTTTTTTTTGCGAATTGTAGCTTTGACATCGCATTCTCCTTTTTAATAAGCGTCTTCGATCTTCGATAGACTGTCCAAATACTTGGATGTTTTTTTAGGTCGTTACCAAGTTTATCGACTCAAAGTGTGGGGGGCATTGCACCCCCCTAGTTTTTATTGTTATACCGCTTGTGCAGCCAATGCCCTATAACCAGCAGCAACAACTGAACGAGGTGGAGTACCAAGACGGTAGAAAGTCTTAGAGCGTCCCTTAGTATCAGTGTGCTGGTTTGCAAAAATTGCAAAACCCTTCATACGAAGACTAGATACTGTTGCTCGAGCGTTTCCAACCTTGAATTGGTTTTCAATCTGAGCAGCAGTCAAGCCCTTATCATTATTACGAAGAGCCTCAAGGACTCGATCTTGTTTTGTCACAACATTTGCATTAGCCATGTTTTACATTCTCCATGTTTTAGTTTAAGAAATACAGTTAGTGATTAACTGTTATAGACAGTATAACACAAAAAAACACTCTTTGTCAAGAAGTTTATTCATTAATATACTGAATTATTTTAGACTTTACTGTTCCACCAGCAAGTCCAAGATTGACAACATATGATTCAGCATCATCATACGAGTCAAATACTACAGGCACCATGTTAAAGTCACATCGGCCAGTATCTTCGGTTATATACATCCAAGTATCCTCTCTATCAGAAGGATTAATCATAACAACATATCTATTTTCATTTGACATTTTGATTGCCTTTTAGAAATTTGTATAGTTTTACATAATATGCAAAACTTTTTGGATAGTGTATAGGACTTGGATGATGAGGAAACATCAATAGAAATTTTTTATATTCTAATTCTGCCTCCTCATAAGACACTATACAATTAATCCACTAGTCTGTTCTGTCCATGCCTTTTGGACATCATCATTCGCCTCTGTAATGAATACCGCATGTCGGATCTTCATTTCTTTAGGGTCTGGATTACCAGTTGCAGCAATACCATGTGCGAACCCCATATTTTGATTTTCACCAAACACAATCATTCTGGGGTTACTAATAGTAATACCAGTGGAATCATCTTCGACTAATCGTCCAATAAACTCACCAACAGGCGTCACTACAGTGATAATTTGATTTTTTTCATAACTCATTTTAGTTTCCTTTAAGTATTTAATCTAGATTGGGTTTGCATTCTCTCTTTTAGGTAAGTTTGATAGTGAACCCATTCACCATCTTTGATAAATCCCCATTCTTTTTTCTTACCAAATCGAAAGAACAGTGTCCATACTGAACCACCTTGAGGAACTTCCAAATAGTGCAGACTTTCTGCCTTTGAAAATCTCATGTGTCCAGGCCCTCTCCAAAACTTACCTTCTGGAGTGTGTTCCCAATAACCACCTTTTAGAATAATAGTAAAATAATCCCATGGATGGTCATGAAAAACTGGTTCATCGGATAAAACTATTTTGTGTAGGTAGGCGTTAAAGGGAACTGCCCGTCCCTTTGAAAAATTATCTACCTTATCTCTAAACAATAAATGCCAGCGATGCATATATGGTGTACTACCATCTCTGTCATAGATAATTCTTTTCCTACCGAACACTCAATTCTCCAATTCAAGTACTACGTCTATAATACACTAAATATTATGTAATGTCAATATGTTTTTATAAAATTCTTTCGTATGCCCATTCTGGTGTGTCTGTTCTACTCTTACCATTTACTACACCATCTGCACCAAAAGATGCGGCCCAACTATTTGGTTTTAATTTTGGTTCAATACCAGTCATACCAAGAACATAACCAGCTGCCTCTGATGCTGCACAATTAGAACCGTGTTGCGGATTTGTGTTAATGTCCAAATGTATTTCAACATCAAACTCATCAATAAAAGGTATCACTTGTGTATATAATTCACATACCTTTCTTACTTCATTTAACATTCTCATTTTAGGTCTGTTTTTCTTTAAATCATAATCATCTTCATATGATATATTAGAAAATATCCGACAACCACTGTTTCCATTCATATGGACAATACACACTGCAGCGTATCTGGCCTTTTTCTTTCCTTTTTTAGTGAGAAAACGAACACTGTCGCACCCTAGATATATCTTTGTTCGATTATCTAGGGTGGATAACAGTTCTACCATATTCTCTATTTGAGTTGCTGTTAACATTATTGTAACATGGCCCTTAAATTAAATGACATTGTTATTCTTTCATCACCAATATGTTCTGCAACCCCATGTTCATAATCGGCGGGGAAGATTGCAACATAACCTTCTTTACCAGTATACTGAACCTCATTATTGAAATTTGTCGGCGAAGATTCAGTATTTTTTACATATAGAACACCAGATAGTTGGCCAACATGAGTATGCATTGGATTTACATCACCAGTATTTGCATAATTAATCCAAACACCCCAATCATAGTGATCTTGATTTCCATATAAAGAAACTCTATGACGTAAAATTTCTAACCTTTCTTCCATACTCTTTTTTCGCAATGGTGGATATGTTTTTGCAATATACAACTTTCCAAGTGCAATCAAATACGCCTGTGTGAAAGAAGACTCCTGTAAATGTTTAGGAACACTAATTTGATAACTGTTTAGTCCAGCATTAATATGTTCTAGTAATATACTTAACTCATGATCTTTAAACTTTCTACAATGTTCAGTCCACTCCAGTAATTCTTGGTGTATCGCAGTTGGAAGTTTACCAACAAAAACTGGAGTATTTTCTAAGAACTGAAACCCTTCGTATATGTTTAACAGATCCTTTACAGATTGTTGTTTCATCACATACTGTTTTCTGGATACTTTTCTGGTTCTTGTGTATCTTCATCGACTACAGTTGTATCCTCATCAACTACAACTTCTGCATCTTCCACTACAGTTTCGTCAAGGTTTTCTGGATTGACAAATACTTCCTTTTCAATTTGTGTTTCAGTACCCTCTGCATCAACCATATTAATTTTAGCGGATGATTGTGGGGCAACTTGCCCCGACAACCCCTGAGTTCTCATTGCATGAGCAATCATTCTTCTAATACGTTTTTCTTGCAATTTTTGATTATTTTCTGCAACTTTCAACGCAAGCCGATGTTTTCTACGTTTAGTATTATGCAGGCCATGTTTTTTAGCCCTTTGTGCAACACCAGCTCTATCTTTTAGTTTATACATTCAATTCTTCTCCAAGTTTTTTAATTCCAAGTGCCCAATTTTCTGCAGCATCCTCTACATAGTTTATAGAGTTTTGCGGAAAATCTTCTGTGAAAAATAACAATCCTTCATTGTCAAAATATTTGATAAGATTGATATTTTGTACAAAATCGACATGCACCTCTGCATATCCTTTTTGATTATCAGCGTAATAGGTAGATATTTTTCGTGTTTTCATTTTATTCTCCCTGTATAAACTGCACACTGTGCATAAAAAAGGGGATGTAGAAATTTACATCCCTTTGTCTTTAATTCTTATTCTTAGTCGCAATCCGATTCATCATATCATTAAATTCATTGGGATCTAGTAATCGATCTCTATTTTTTTCAAAGTGGTTATCTAATATTTCTATCCTAACTAACTCCATCAGAGTTTCTGCAATTTGTCTTTTTTTCGGCGAACATGAAGTCAAATATATTGACAATTCGGCATTCGATGTACAACTCCACAATTCGTCCATAATACCATGATATTTTTTTGGTATGTTATCGACTCTAAGTTCCATATTGGTCTCCTCATTCATATTTATTACCATTTTGCACGATAAAATATGTGCGAACCAATTCGGCCTATACGATCCTTTTTTGTTGTCCAATATGGTTTAACGTATGTTGCATGATAGTGTGTGGCACCCTCTGTCAATCCACGGTACGAACCAAGATAATAATCTCTTGCAAATTTTCTAGAACGATCCCATGAAGTAATATCTTTTGGAACATCCGATTTTCCATCACAATACCAAGAAAACTGACATTTGTGACGAGCCATTACTAATTTATTTGGATCTTTCCAAGATGGTTTCTTGTGCCCTTGATATATCACATCACAAATTGTATCTGGAAAATGTTTATGGTTTACCCTATTCATTACAACATCACTAACAGCCATAGCATCAGCGAGTGAAACTGCCCTAGTTTCCCAATATACATTCAGTGCAAGACATTCTATAGAAGCAATATCATCAACAGTCATGGGGTTTTTATCTTCCATGTGTGTTGCAGCAGAAGCTACTGAGAGCATACTAACAACTATAAGTCCATTTAATGCAATTGTTGCAGTGTTTTTAAGTTTTCTTCCGAATTGTGTAAGTGTCATTATGTGCCTCTTCCCATATTAAATCATCACCAATATCCCAACCCATCTGATTTAGTAATTCAATAGGTAGGGGTAGTACAAGGTTTCCATCTGTGTCTTCCTCTAATTGTACTGACATCAGTTCATTTTCTTTCGCCTGTTCTTCTCTAAGGCGTCTGCCCATATAGTCCCAATAAGATTCACGACCAATATTATCAACCATTAACTAGGTTCTCCGTCATTTTTGTTTTTATATGGTATAAAATTATCACCATTTAATATAAGACAACCATATCCATTTGGAAATACTGCTATAATACTGTATGAACCTTTCTCTGGATTCATTAACCAAAAAGTCTCAACTTTGATCCACTGTCCATTTAACAATCTTAAAGTTGATATTGAACTACCTAATGGAAGTTCTCCGTATTGGTTTTGAACCAACTCAAATAGGTAAGATGATTCGGTATCACAACTATGCATGGTTGCTAGTGGTGTTGGTGCTGGTCTTGGTTTTGGTTGGACTTCTTGTCCGTTTGCAAAACCCACTGTCATAAAGAGCAGGGGTAATGCTAGTACTGCTCTTTTGAACATCTTGATACCTCTCTGTTGGGGGATTCCCAGCTACTATTTATGCAGCTTCATACTCTTTATAGGAAACCACATCAAGAAGACGTTTTACCAGTTCACGACCATAATCCGTAAACATAATACCTTTGTCCCAAACCCATGACTCCACACACTGAAAGTTATAAAACTCTTCGTCTTGAGTCAACCAACGCAAGGCAGTTTCTTCATCGGCCGCACCCAAATCGATAGTCTTTTGAACTAACGACTTGAAATTCTCAACAGCCTCTTCTTCCATACGCTCTTCATAACGAATTTGGTCGGCGGCTGCATTACCATAACTGTCAGCCATTTCTTCCAACTCTTTCATAGACATATTTTCATAGTCTACCCAATATTTACGACCATATGCAGTTTTTGCACACTCCGCAATATCAACTGCGAATTGATACTTCTGATACTGCTCTATAGTATAGATACCATACTCCGCCCAATGATCTGGATCAGAAACAGTTGTGGTATAAAAAGTCGAACCATTAGCTTCGCACTCTGCGACCCACTTGGCGTTTTGAGTTTCGATGTATTGTTGAAGTTCTGTCATAGATATCTCCTAGTAATCAATCGGGTCTTCATTATCATCATATCGAATTGGAGCGAAGTTGTCAAGCTCTTTTTCATCATATTGTGCAAAATATTCGTCCCAATATTCTTCAATATACCCCAACCAGACCCTCTCAGGGATTGCAGAAGGGCTCAGGCACATATTCTGGGGAAACAAGTGAGCATATTTTTTCAATGCCCATTCAAGGATATCGTCTGATACCATCTCGACCATGGACTTATGATTCCAACTCATCGAGCCATTCCTTCTCCAATACCATCTAGATAGATAAGGGATTGTTCTTCAACCCAAGCATCATATGCTTCTACCTCTACCAACTTTTGGCTGAAAAGGTTTTCCAAAGAAGTAAGTGCCATCCGCTTTTCGTCACTTGCACCTTCTTTGAATGCAATTATTGCATTCTCTAATACATCCAATTCTTCAAACATTCCAACAGTCATAATTAGCTCCCACACCAAAGTTCTAAGTTTCCATCCTCAGTCACATCAAAGTTTTCGATAAAGATATGATTATTATCACCAGAGTTTTCGACTACCTCATTAGCAGCACGATATAAATCCAACCAAGTATTTCCTTCAATTTTCGCACTCATTCCGTCATAAAGAACATAACGAACCTTTTTTGCTCGGAGAGGCATTTTTTCATTACAACTGTTAATATGGTCGTAGATACTCCACCGAGCGGTGAATTGATTTGCCTCCTTGACACCATCCCAATACTGCATTTGACGTTCAAAAGGTAATTGACGTAACATTATACAAACTCCACATTATTTTCGAACATGTCGAAAGCAGATACGAAATCGACCTCCCCATTAGGGAGTTCAACAGTAAATTGAATATCGGGTAGTGAACCATATTCGACACGGCGGTCAACAACCGTGTTACCTGAGATTGAAGTAGCAGTCCAAACTGCATCCATGAAAGCTTTGAGTTCTGGAGTGACTGTCATAACGAATCCTTTTTTATTAACCTTACATGTATAATATAAGGGTTTTCGAACCAAATGTCAAGCCTTTTCTTCAAAAAAGAATCGTTTAAAATCAATGACTTATGATTTTTTTTGATCTTTTTTTCGAAAATCTTTTTCCCATGGAAGAGGGATTGTTTTCCCTCTTTTTTTCTCTTCAACAAGATGATCACTCATGTATGCAAAGAACCCCATGACAATCAGTACGAAAATGGAAAAAATTGTTTCTACAATTTCCACAGTTAATTTTCCTCAAATCCAATACCAGCGACACGATACTTCGTAGTACCCATTAACATTTGGTCACCAACACTGGTTGAACGCAAACCCCACTGTTTTCCATACTCGTCTGTATGTAGAGGAGCCATGACAGTAACATCATCATTGTAATCGCCATTTACTTCATCTCCAAGATATTGTTCTTTGACACTCCAAGAACCCATTACATTATTAGTCCAACGATACGCATACTCTAGAGCTTCTGTACCGATTCGTTCACCAACTTCCACAAACGCAACAGTGCGTGGTGAATCTTCAAACGCTGTGTGAATAACTGCAACTTGCATTATTGTATTTCCTCTTTACGATAAACTTTAACTGCACCATCTTCATACATGACGGTAACTAATTCGTCACCACTCTCATCAGTATGAAGAGATGTCACTTCACCATTCACTGTCCAGTACCCATAATCAGTAATGATAGGGGCACCAATTTCCAACTCTTGGAACATCACATTCATTATGCTACATCCAATTCTGCGTATGTTACTTTGGGGGATTTGCGAATCTCGTGAAAGAACTTTTTTGCCTGTTCATATGATTCGAATGAATAGACATGGGAATACTTTCCGTAGATTTTGTATATCACTTTGTACATCATCATTCCTTTATTAACTTTACATGTATAATATAAGGGTTTTCGAACCAAATGTCAAGCCTTTTGTAAAAAAAAGATCAAAAAAAAGTCCTTGAAAAACAAGGACTTATAATTTTTTTAAAAAAATGTTAAATATTTACACTAACACCACACCCACAAGAACTCTTTGCTTGTGGATTGTCTACTATTAACATACTACCAGCGAGACTTTCTTGATAGTCAATGGTACTACCTAATACATAGATTAAACTATGACTATCTACTACAAATACTTTACCATCTGATAATTCTATAATTTCATCGGAGTCTTTTATAGGTTCTTCACTTCCAAGTTTCCAAAAGTACTCAAAACCAGCACACCCACCACCTTGCAATCCAAACATTATGTAAGTTTCGTTGTTTTTATTTAAAATATTCAGTAGGTGTGTTTTGGCGTTATTGGTTATCGATAAGACTGTAGGCATTTAATTATCATTTTTTTGTTTCCCCAATTTTTCAGTATATAGATTTATTTATGTTTATTTTTATGTGAATTCGATTTTAACTTGGCCTTTAATTTGTCCATTTCACTACTGGTGTTCTCTTTTTTGTCCCTCTTTTCCACTTCGACAACTTGTTCCCGCCGTAAGGAATGAATATAGTCTGTCTCAGCGAGTCCTTTTCTAAGTTCCGCAGCTCTACGTTTAATATCTCCCGTTCTTTCTTGGAGTCTATATGCTGGTTCATTTTGTTGTTGCTCTAAATATTCCATCCCAATTTTCTGGGAGATCTTGCGTTGACATGTAATCACAACGTTCCATCCACATATCGTAATATCCATCCATTTTACCATCAAAGTGTCCTTTCAGTAACTCACACAGTTCTATGGCCTTGTCGAACTGTTTCTTTCTATAAAACTTTAACATATTTCTATGTACTAATTTATACTTTGACCAATCGGCCTTTTCCTCATCTAATACCGTGTATATTGGCAACCCGATACTTTTTCCCTTTACCGCAAGGTCGTCTAGTTTTAAATAAAAGAAATCACCTTTAGTTCTTCTATATGTTTCTGGGCCGATAATCAATAATACACCATATGCCTTACATTGTCCTTCTAAACGTGCCGTAGTAGACACCGAATCTCCAAGGACATCATAACTATATCTTTTAGACGAACCCATCTCTCCAATATAACCAACACCAGTATTAATACCAGCACCCATACCAACTGGTGGTCTTCCATCGGCAACAAGTCTATCGTTAAACTTCTCAACCGCCTTTAACATCTCCAATCCTGTTCTTACAGATGTATGTGCATGTGATTCGTCATCAATTGGTGCGTTGTGAATATGCATAGATGCATCACCAATATACTTAATTATCATTCCGTTATTTTTTAGTACTGGTTCTGTAATAGCATCCATATATCCGTTCATTATCTCAGTCAGTCCCTGCACATCATCACCAAAAGATTCTCCTAACGGAGTGAATCCTCTCAAATCAGAAAAACAGATACTGATATCTCTTTTAGTACCTTTCTTTACAAGGTCTGGATTTTCTTGTAATATTTTAACCACTGCTGGCGAAGCATATCCCTCAAACTGTTTCTTAATAGCCTGTTTCTGTAAGAACTCATCTAAAAATTTTACAACATATCTACTAAGTCCAACCAATAGTAATATTGCAGAAATGGTTGCACCATCAATGAGTAGATTCTCTGTTCTAAATGCATATATTGATCCACCAACAAATCCTACTATTGATACAACATAAAATCCCAATCCTAGATATGTCCACTTTGATAATAATATAATAAGAAGTCCTGCAACCACTAATGCAGTAATTTCTCCCCACACCTTTGCGTCTGGATGTCTTATTATATTAGATTCGTTGAATACGGTTCCTAACATCGCCGCCTGTATTTCGTGTGGCCATACTCCACCTTTTGCGGTAGAAATTGGTTGTGTGACTCCAGATGCACTAACTCCAACAAATACAACTGCACCGTCAAAACTATCTGGTAAATCCATAATACTTGCACTTCTATATTTCTGCGACCAATCAATCCAAACTTCTCCCAATTCATTTGTCTGAATGGGCCCATATTGTGGTATTCTAAGTTTATCTACCCCCAATGGTGATAACTTAATTTGGAATGATTTGTCACCAGCAAGTACTCTCAATACTTCCATTGTCAAACTAGGGTATAAGTCACCACCAGATTCAAAAACTAATGGGGCCCTTCTTGTAACACCATCAATTTCTGGATAAGTATCGGTTATCCCTGAACCAAGTGCATAAGTTTCAAGTAATTTAATATTAGATGTGATGCCAGATACACTTGGAATGAGATGCATAAACTCAGGATTAATAATTCCAGCGCCAGGGTTAATCGGTTCATTTTTATTCTCCTCTGATCCTATAATACTCAGAATGACTGGATATTCCATCATTACTCTTGATAGAACTTCATCCTTTTCAAATCTATCACTTTCACTCATAAGTACATTAAATACAACTAATCCTGCACCTCTATCGTACAAATCTTTAATTATATCTGCGTATATGTTTCGTGGAAACGGCCATTGTCCATATTGATTGATAGTTGCATCATCAATATTAACCGCATAGATATTGTTTTCTTGGGTTGGTTGATTTACTATAAGACTATCGAAATATCTAAGTCTTAAACTTTCTAATAAATTTGGATTGGTATAGTACCCATAAGTACACAAAAGAAGTATGATAATACTCCATATTGGGGATAACAAAAACTTTCTCATTTTTACCTCAATTGTTTCCGTCTACAGTTACCGAGCATCCTGCCGAATTTGTACAATATCCTGTAATACTATAAGATCCAGTAGATGAATTTACATTTTGACTCAAGTTTAATGTATATGCACCACCAGAATTAGTTAAATCTATTGCAGCTGTTGCACTATGACTACCTCTTTGGTTTACATCGACTGTATGTCCATCACCTGTAAGTACAATATCTGCCCATTTCTGTCCGTCATTCCCTCTTTGATACAGGTCTACTGTGTTACTGTCGCCCTGTATCTCTACAAAACCATCATGTCCAGCCTTACCCATTTGTATATGTTCTACTGTATTACTATCGCCATTTACTATATTTGCTAAGTGGTGTGCTGCGCCGCCTCCACCACCTCTATTGGTATCTGTTTGATAACTTCCAACTGTATTTCCATCACCTGTTACAGTCCAATATGCCTCATGGCCGCCCGTTTCATCACCATCATATGTATTATCATCATGAATACCTTGACGTATAGTAATATCGTTATTTGGGCCTGTAGAATTTAGATTGATATAATTGTTTTCACTGCGTTGTTGAATCTCCAAAGTAAGATTGTCACCACTTTGAGTAATGTAGATTTCATTACTACTGACTTTGGACGATATCAATAGTGTTGCTACCAACACCAAGGCGGTAATCGTATATTGCCTCATCTCCCTGCTCCATGTTTATTGTATAACCATTTTCTTGGTGCAATTTTAAATCTAATCTTTGAGTAACACCAGCATCTTCTCTTAGAATTCTCCACATAGGATTGATATCTTCAATAGTAATTCTTGTTGCTTCGTCATATCCATACACCCTTTGTGCAAAAAATTCTTCATTCTGTGTATCTAACTCATCTCTAAACATCTCTGCAAGAGACAAGTTTAACTGATCCAACATATCATGTAATAGTTCTTGTAAATAATAATCTGAATCATGCAATTCTGTTACCCATATATTTTTTACATCTTCAGTTAATGCATCCTGATCCAAATCATCAAATTCTAGAAAGTCTATGTCCAGAAAATCAAACATTTTTCTGGCCTTTCTCATAATTTCTTTTTCTTCTTCTTCGTATGGCGTCTTTTTTCTTAACATCAATAAATTATTAATATCGCCTTCAGATATATCTAATAGAAGTGGTGGTAATGGTTTCGACCACATACTCTTTACAATAGTAGATTGAAACGCTTGAGTCATTATAACAAACCCTGTATCAGTTTCAACTAAGATTTCACCTGTAACACACATACCACTTATATCACAACTTGGTAGTAGTGTAATCATACTACCACCAATTTCATCAACAACCATAATAAAATCTGTACCCCTCACACTAATTTTTGCGCTAGGGGTTCTGATATTCACTCTCTGTCTACTATTTGTGGCAATTTTACCACTCGCATAACGAATAGTACCTAAAGTCGCCCTCAATCCAAGAGAACCAGTTCCACTATTAGGGTCATAAACAAAGTCATCTATTAATAATCTGGTGTGTTCTGTCAAGTCTACTCTAGTATCATCAATGAAATCTATTCGCATCTTACCACGTTCAGTGACTGCGACATCCATAGACTCAACACTAACACCATAATTACCAGTAATAACATTAGTATCTCTTTCTAACACTCCACTTCCACTCAGGTCGGTTATAGTCCCAGCTGCACCATAGAGGTTGTGTGGAAAACATAACACTAAGAGTACTAAGAAGATGTACTTAAGCATCAGTCTTGTTGTGTTATATTAACGTCTGCACCATCACCAGAAAAAGTTGCGTCAATTAAATTATCATAGATTCCTGACTGTGATATTTTATACATACCACCGCCACCAGTAATGTTTAGTGTGATACTGTGTCCGTTAATATCTCCGTTTCCAGTTTGATCTATATCAATGTAGTTTCCTGGCGCACTTGTAGAAAGTCCTGTAGTTCCATGCGTAAGTGTACCAGATGCAAGACTTGAAGAAGAATCAACTGTAACAGTGATATCTGCATTTGTTCCGTCTTGTATCAAATCGATAACATTACCATCTCCAGTAACTGTGAAATCAGCGACTAAATTTTCTGCGTCATTATTCTCACCAATATACATTTGGAATTGATTATTATCACCAGTAGTAGTAATATCTAATGTAACTGTTTCGCAGTTAACACCCGAAGTAGTATCACAAGTTAAATCTACTGTATTTGTATCTCCAGTAAACACCCAAGTTCCTGTATAAGTATTACCCTTAATGATAGCATCAATTTCATTGAAGTTACCAGTTTGGGTGATACTAAAAGTCATAGTATCTCCTGTCAAGGTCATATCAGTAGTAGAATCGCCAATTTTATTATCTTGTCCATCTTGTACAATATCTAAGTCCAGATTATCGCCAGATTGTGTAATATAGATCTCATTAGCGTATGCTGGAATACCGTACAAAAGTGCAAAAATTATTAGTATTTTTTTAAACATATTATTCCTCTTGTTTTAGTTCCATTTTCCAGAGTTGTTTTTTTACTCCACCATAAACTAACTCGATCACACCCTGTTCAATTGCCGCTCTGACAGCATAATTAACGGGTTCATTTGATGAAAAGCCGGTTTCAGTTTCTACGAGTTTTGTACCGAGGTCTAAAAATTTAAATACATCTGCACCACTTCTATAACTTGCAATTGTTTTATCCGTAGCAATACTCATTAACACCTTACCTGTACCAACACTTACTAGTCGCATAACAACAGTAACAGTATCTATTCTGTATTCTGTTTGTATGCCAACACCCAAGTATCTAGCACCGGCGCCGCCTGTCGCCGTATTTGAATCATAACCAACCACTCCCCCTTCAAGGATAAGTCCTGCAAAAATCATAGGACTTAATGGTTCTGGGCCTCCTGGCTTGCTTTTATCATAAACATCCCTTGTCTGTCTAATCAATTGTCTTTCTTTTATTAAATTATCCATACCAACACGTTCTACAACATCAAACCATGTTCCATTACCCACATCTTGAAGTGCCTTTATAACCCAAACTTCTGATCCTTGAGTTACTGCAGAACTTAAACTTGCAATATTCGTTGCCGACTTTCTTTGGCCAGTCTTATCCAAAAACTGATAAACAGCGATTGTAATTTTTGGGCCATCAATTGGTGGCACGGCCGCAAGACGTTCCTTAATTGGACTCTCTTGCAATTCTGGTGAAATATTAACATCCCGTAAAGTTTGAAGACTCTTGTTGGTTGCACACCCAGATAACACTAAAAGAGAGAGTATTACAGGTATTAACTTTCTCAAAAACCAAACTCCCCTGTTGGAATTGTTATTTCAGTAATACTTCCATCTTCTTCAGTAACGCTTAATGTTATAGTGCCAGCAATTGGGTCTTTTATCCAAGTTATAGTAGAACCCTCAATAGTAGCAGTTCCAGTATTAGAACATATATCTCCACAATCTGCAAACATTGCATCAACCATTTGTTTAGATAGTGTTGCATAAATTCTAGATTCGATGTTTCTTAAAAATTTGGCGAGAGTTGTATTTTCAAGTTCTCTTTCAATTCTTGCGGCCTCTGCTTCTGCTGATTTTCTCAAGTCTTCTTTTCTGTTATGTTGTAACTGTTCAACACTCAAAACATGAGTGGAGTAACCATTTCCATAATGAAAGGCCGGATTCTTAAATCCCCATGTCAGTTCAGAAGCATATAGATTACTGCTCATCAATATTAAACTTACAACTATCAGTATTCTGTTCATGAGTTTTCCTCTAAGAATTTTCTTTTCGTTTTTTTATAATTTTTTCTACTTCTTCGTCAGTTGGGATAACAACTCCCTTCTGTTGTAAGATCATATTTAACTTTGTATTTAATCGAATTAAATCATTGTCTAGCATTCTAACCCTGTCGATCAATGCAATGAGAGTCATATGCGACTCCTCAATGACAGGATCTACCTCTTCTGTCACCCAATACCATATATAGTATATAAAATATCCTAACCCAAATGCGGCTATGATAGGAAATCCATATTGTCCTATTAATGTTCCTAATTCAATACTGTCCATTTTAGTCTCTATTTACACCTTCATCACCAGAGATGTGACATAACCAACCATTTTCATTTACACGAAAAACATCACCAGGCTTATAAAGGTAATTCTTTTTTTTATTTCCATCTGCTTCAAGCCCCATAACTTCACCTTCGTATTCACCACGAATTTTAAAGTTCTTTCCAGCCTGATCGATGATATAATCTAACCACATCATGACGCAATATCCTCCGATACACTTCCAATTTTTTCAAAATAACCATTAGGGCCAACTTGATATAAATCGCCTATCTGTATCTTTACATCATCAATGACAAAAAATTTATCATCTGGGTTTTTTGCAGACGTAATTCTAAATCCATTTGCAAATTTCGTTAATAGTAAGTTTTTCCAAAGCATTAATCTTTCCTCGCATCTGTTTGTCCATCCGCTCTTGCAATTCTATTGAGGTCTGCAGGCAGTAATGGAATGTTAAATGATCTACACATTAGTATATCAATTCGCAAGAGTTCATTATTCATGGTCTTAACTCTATTATCTAAAGATTGCACAAATCCTCTCTGTGTTTTGATATTATCTAAAACACCAGCCAGAATGAATTTTAATGTTAGGAAAACAAAAAAGCCGCCTGCAAGTGCAGAAGCGATGGGAAATCCAACGTCTGCTACTAACGATAAAAAGTCCATATAAAAATCCTCTCAACCCTATTTATGATTTTGAGTCATTCTAGGCCAAAAAAAAGACAGTATAATACTGTCTTATGTAACATTTGTCAGATTTACATCAGGATATATACCATACTACCAAAGATGCAAGAACAATCCACAAAGAATACTGCAGTCCAAACTTGATGAACCCAAACATAATACTAAGAAATATTCCTATAGAAACACCAACTACTGCAAGTATTGTTATTATGTCCATCGCTAGTTGTAAATTGCTTCCCATCATAAAAATTCATGTCCTAGTAATTAATTCAACAAGATTTAAAGCAACAGAAGTGCCAGATATAGAACTTCCTATCATGATCGCTCTGTCACCCCATTGCATTCCTACTACAACCCATCCTATACTTGCAATCACATATAGAATTTGTCCTATCATTTCAAAACCAGAGCTCAATGAAAAAATACCCAAAACTGCAAAGATAGTAGACATCCATTTAATATACCAGTCAAATGTACCGACTGGTGTTGTTGGAGTAAGGTCGTCTACTTCACTTTGTAGTTGGGCAAGTTCTTCTTTAAGTCGTTTGCGCTCTTGAGAAAGTTCCATGGCGATTTTTCCTGCCTTGGACATTTGACTATTTTCAAACTTTTGCTTAATTTTTGGGTCTAAATCATCATCCATAAAAAATATTTCACTTTTCTAGTTTATCGATTCTTTTTTCTAACTCATCAATCTTACCAGTCATTTTAGGATATCTTTTTCGCCATGCATCTGGTGGTTCTTGCAACCAAACAATACCCCATCTCTCTGCAAGATATGCCATAAAAGTATCAAACTTGGCGTATCCCCATAGTCCCATGCGAGTATCTTTAAACCACATTAAAAATGCGGCACCAAAAAGACTTCCTGCAATACCTGTATAAATCCACAACCTATCGGTTGCCATCCTCTCTATCATTTCCCACATTGTTATTTTCCAGTATCCTTCAATTTTTATCTCCTATGGGTTCATTGAATCCTTCCGTATATCTCATATAATATTTCATACTATGGTCATAAGCACCATCAAAGAGTTGTCTTTTCTTTAGTGCGATCCATCGCCCTCTCATCTGATCTTTAAATCTCTGCCATGGTGTCAATTTACGAACATTGCCATAAAAATTAATGTAACGCAACTCACCATGATGTTTATAAGTAAAGATTGAAGGCGGCACACTTGGTACTATGTCATTGTTGTTTACAAATCTAACATGATTTGCAATATTAGATTTACAGTATTCACGATTTCCAACTCTTGGAGAACCAAAAGTACATAAACATGTTACTGACGGCAACCTTCCGGCAACGATTGTCGCCATAGCACCACCCAATGAATGTCCAGTCACAAACAATTTTCTATTTTTTTGAAGTGTCTGATTAAACCTCACATCTAAAACTTGTTTTTTTACTAATTCCCATAATTTGGAAACTTCTGTTTCAAATCCTAAATGAACTCTTCCTGCAAGAAGAGATTTTTTCGGCCATGCCTTAAGGTCTGCCTTGACATCATTAAACTGTTCTGGTTGGGTTCCTCTAAATGCAACAATGACATTATCTTCGTTCCAAACTACATATGCTTGGGCGCCTGAATTATCATAGTATCTTACATGCGGATATCCCATTTTATAGAACTTTGGGTCTGCTTCGTTTTTTGTTAAATATGCATAACTTGACGCTTTTGCCAAGTCATGCACAGTTACTGCGTACTCATACATTTTTTGCCTCGTATACTCTGTTATGTGTATCATTGCACAAAATAAAAGTTGTACATTTACTTAGTCTTTTTAATTTGTCTGCACCAACATAAGTACATGTTGAACGCAATCCACCAAGGATATCTTGAACAGTAGATGCAACAGTACCTCTATATGGAACGAGTACTTCTCTACCTTCACTACTTCTATATTCTTTTAGTCCACCAAAATGTTTATCATTTGCAGCGACTGAACTCATACCATAGAACCGCACAAACTGTTTTTCTTCAATCTTATGTGTAAGATTATCTAAATGATGACCAAGTTCATACGTTAGTTCATTTGTTTTATAGAACTTTGTAATCACTTCACCACCACCTTCATCGTGTCCGGCAAGCATCCCTCCCAACATAACAAAATCGGCTCCTCCAGCGAATGCCTTAGCAACATCGCCAGGAGTAGAGCAACCGCCGTCAGCAATAATGTGTCCACCAAGGCCATGAGCTGCGTCAGCACACTCGATGACCGCAGAGAGTTGAGGATAACCCACCCCAGTCTGAAGGCGAGTGGTGCAAACACTGCCAGGACCAATGCCCACTTTGACAATATCAGCTCCATTTAGAATTAACTCCTGTGTTTGATCTGCAGTTACAACATTCCCTGCAATAATTACAATATTTGGATAGTTTTGTCTGAAAGATTTTACAAACTCTACAAATCTTTCTGTGTATCCATTTGCGACATCAATACAAACATATTTCAGAAGAGAATCAACCTGTTCATAAACCATTCGAAATTTATTTTCATCTGCCTGTGCAATTCCAATAGACATCGCAACATGTTCAGTTCTTTCTGGAATATCACTATCAAAGTAAGTAACAAGTTCACCGACAGTATATGTCTTAACGAGGCATGTAAAAAGTCCACCTTCTGCAAGTTTATCTGCCATTTGAAAGGTGGCAACACTATCCATATTAGCAGCCATAATAGGGATTCCTTTATAATGGGGATTACTATCTGGGCGCAAAACTTCCATACTCATTTCTTCTGGACGATAATTACGGAACCGATAACTACGTTCTAGACAAACTTCTTTTCTAGAAGTTAATGTACTTCTCTTAGGACGAATTAGAACATCATTGTAATCTAGTTTTACTTCACTATCGATTCTCATGCAATTTCACCAATCGCATGTTCATTGCGCCACAACTTTAGACTTGTAACAAAATTGGCCGCATCTTCCCATTGACGTTCACTCAATGATTCCCACATAACATCTTGAAAAAAATCTGATGATTCATGATCTTCCCATTGCAAATCATCAAAATTATATTTTCCATGCAACTCTTTAGGGTATTCTGCAATTACAGCATCAACGATCTCTTCATACTCATCTTCCCATCCATCATACATTTCATCTCCGTCATATACATAAGTGCCTGCAAAATTAGGGCCCTCATCTTCGTATGTAAAGATAGTAATAATTTCTGGGTCGAATTCACTCAATTCTTCCAATAGATAAGTTAATGCACCCTCTGGAGGACTCCATGCAGACTGTCCATTTAAATATCCAGCATCTGCATCCATGTCTTCGATATAACTCCATTTGGGCCCGACATGTTCAGTAGTCCAACTATACTGTTCTGTTTCTTCATATGTTGTAGAACCTTTAGGGTCTACAAAAATATCTCCCAACCATTGGTGAGGTGTATCTGTTCGAACACGTTCTAGAATTTCTTTTAATTTTTCTTTTGCTGCATCGTTGATCGAGTCAAAGTTGATGCTCCAGTTTACATGATTTGCCATTATTAATCTCCAAAAGGTCTATCAGTTTTAAAACATAGTACTTTATAGTTCAAAGGCTCCCCAAGATTGGAAACAATAAAAGATTTTGCTTCCTCACATCTCTGTTCGGTTTTGAATAATTCTTGGTCGAAGATTGTTACTTCGCCAGTGGGGCCAGACATTAAAAATACTAAAATCCAATATAAAGGTAATTCAACCATAAAGTAATCTCCAAATTTTCAATAACCATAATATACCATTCTTTTATACTTATGTCAAGAATATATTTGAATATTCTCTAAGTTTTTCTTTCTTTCTCTGAACTCTTTCATCAATCTCACTGAAAGAAACTAAGTCAAATTCGTGCAAAAAATCGATCATACATTGAATATCACCTATCTCTTCTGCTAACTGTTTTGTTTTTTCAGAGTCCCTTCCAAATCTGATTATTTTAGACGCAACTTTCTGCAACTCCGAACACTCTTCGATTAAAATTACCAACATTTCAATCTCTGGGTCTGTAAGTCTAGGTTTGTTCATTTTTTTACCTCAATGAAGTGTCTTCGGGCGATTCCTTATTAAATACTCAAGTACTTGAGTCCAATATTGATATACCCAACTAGATTTATTATTTTCAAATTTTTCAACTATTCTAGCCACGTTTTCTATACGTCTGTCCATTAATTGTTCATATGTCATTGGCAACTCCATTTTTGACTATACTAACACCATTCATCATTTTTGTCAATATAAATAGTAAAAAAACTTTTAACATTGGGCGAAAAATGGCGACAAACTATACGAATTATGTAAATCCAAGTAGCTTTCAAACAGTTTGGATTAATCACTTAGAAAGTTCAGATATTGATGGAGCAGTCAATGCACAAGTTCCGACATTAACAGTCAATGCAAGTTCTTTAAAAGGAACATGGTCTTTGATAGTAGATGGTGTTGTAATATTAAGAAATTATGATTTTGGTTCTAGAGTACCAACACTATCTCTATTAAATGGTAATAAGTATGAGGCGGGAGATGTGATCGACTCTTCATCATATAATGTATTTACAACGAGTACTATTACAGATAATGTTACTGTATATGGAGAAGACTTTCAAAATCTATTAACCGGCAGTCCTGCAACTGGTTCTTTAATTTCTGGATGGGTAGAAGCAACCGCAAGTGCAGAACAAGGAACCACCACAAATGGATTTACTGGAATACAAACCATTACATCTGGAATTACAACTCAATATAGTTCATTTGGTACTGGAAGTTACTCTACAGTCGATTCATCATGGACATATGATACCAATGGAAATGTGAGTCTATGGTCTCCAGATTATGTTTTAATGATGTCAAACTCAGAATTTGATGATATGATAAATGATGGACTAGCAGTTGGTGATACTATTATTTCACCTTCAGTACTGGCTGGAAGAAAAGTAAAATCATTAATTAATTATGCAGGAACCGCCCAATTTACAGGAATTGTCGTAGACGGAAGAGTTGGGGATACTTTATGGAATTATACAACAACTCCAACTGCAATTACAGGCACAACAGACCAAATACTCCACCAGTTTTGGATGCAAGGAATTGGTTCTCGCCCTGCAAATATGACATACAGTATTTTTGATGATTGGAACAATCAAACTATTATTACAACATCAAGGCCGTTTGGGGGGTTAACTGATGGTACTGTAGGTAGTTGGGGAATAATTGAAAATAGTAATATTATAACTAGTCAAAACACACCAAGTGCAACTACTCATACAACCACTTCAAATTCTACATATACAAGAAAACAATTAGTTTCTCAGTATCAAGGTTATAATGTATATAGGATGGATGTTGATAATCCTGATACTACAATATCTAGAACAAGAGATGTCACCATTGCTGAAAGTTCTGACTATCGTTATTATGATGTTCTGGCAACCGCTGCGGAAGAAGTAGAAAACTTTGATGCAAATGTTGCAGTTGTCTTTCCAATTGATATGATGATGCGAAGATTGGAGACTGCGTTTGGAGGCAATCAACTAGATTGGAGTTTTATCAAAGTCACAGAAAATATGAACGCAGCAAATGCTGAAGTTCTACATTTAAAAGAAACATATGGAGTAACTGCAGTTGCGGTGCCACTAAAAATGACAGTAGGAGCAAATTTTGTGAAAATTACATCAAATCAATTAGAAGATTTTGACACATTCGGTGCTCAAACAGATGACATTCTTCAGTATTATGAAACAGAAAATCTACAAAAAGTTTGGAGAAATGTAACTCTAGACTATACACTATCAGAAACATATCCAAATAAAATTTTCATGGATTACGATACTCCATCTGATAGAACCAACAATCTTGCATTTAGTTCTGTCCAATCCATTTGTATGTTTTTAGATACTAACAATAACGAAGCAGATAATTATTTCGCAGTATTCAATAACTATAATACTGATGTATCTCTTAGCAAAGAGGATGCAATCTTTAGAGTAGATGAAAATGGTGACATTATAGGAACAAATGATTTAAGTATTGCAAATAATGCAACCATCTCTAATAATTTAACTGTACAAAACGAGTTAATTTTTAATGAGGGTGCATCAATTAGTGAATTTGGTGGCGAGTTATTAATCAATGCAAGTTCAGAGGGAAGTAAAGTTGAATTTTTTGTACCAGATGCAGATTCTGTAACTATCAACAATGATCCTATCGCAACCCATTCTCATGTATCTAGTGCAATTGCAGCACTAGTAGATGGCGCACCAGAAGCATTGGATACATTAAACGAACTTGCAGCTGCAATCAATGATGACGCATCAGTTTACGATACAATTATAGATGCACTTGCACTTAAACTAGACGCTACGGATGCGGTTAGGTCAACAGTCGGAACATCTGCACCAGCAAGTCCTTCTACTGGAGATTTCTGGATGGACACTGGTGGTGGCGAATTCTATGTAAGAAATAATTCAAACACATGGACGCAAGTAAATATTTCAGATATCAATCAACTAAGTGACGCATCTGGACTTTTGAGTAGTGGAGGAATAACAGGAATTGGTTCTACGACTACTCCATCAGATGGGAGTAATTCAACAGTGACAGTTGCAGCTGCTGCAGGACGCACAGTTGTTGCATGGTCTCCCACTTTTTCTAACAGATCACAAACACTAACGGCAGATGCAAATGGTTTATTTACAATCATTGGATTCAGTGCGTCTGATCCTGTTGCATGGTATTATATCTATTAAGGATAAATAAATGACGAACTTTCCTTCTGCACCTTCTAATGATGATGAACATACTATAGGAAGTAGAACTTGGGTCTATAACTCAAGTAAAGTTGCGTGGCTAAGGAAGGCAATAATAGAACTTCCTGCGCCAGCGGAACCACCACCCCCGCCGGCAGATCCTGCACCAGAACCAAGTATAGATAGTTTTTCTCCAAACTCAACAAGTATATCAGAGGGACAGACTGTAACATTTACATTAAAAACATCCAATGTACCAGACGGCACAGTATTTAATCTTTCGCTTGTGGGAACCTCTTCCAGTGCAGATTATCCAGCAGCAATACAAATAGATGAGCCAGTTCCAAGTACTATTACTATCAATTCCGACACCGTTTATGTCAGTATTACATTCGAAGATGATGGATTGAGCGAAGGAATCGAAACATTAATTGCAACTATAAGTGGGAATGTCACCTTTACTGATGGAACCAACACTATAACTAGAGCATTATCAGAGACAGCGGATACGGTTTCAATTTCTGATGTAGATGTTCCTACCTACACAATTTCGAGTCCAGCATCTATCAATGAAGGAGACACTAGAACATTTGTAGTTAATACGACACTTGTTCCAAACAATACAACTTTGTGGTTTACTGTGAGTCCTTCAGAAGACCTTTCTCCAGAAAACGGTTCATTTACAATTAATAATAACACAGCAAGTTTTGATATTTCCGCAACCGAAGATGCAACTACTGAAGGTACTGAACAAGGAACAGTTGAAATTAGAACTGGAAGTGTAACAGGTACAATTGTGGCGACTGATGCATTTGCTATCAATGATACTTCGACTTCACTAGCAAATTATACAGTAACAGCACCAGATTCTATAGATGAAGGTTCTTCTGGTACGATAACTGTTACCACAACTGATGTTCCAAACGGAACAACATTATATTGGGCTGTAAGTCCATCAACGCAATTCATGACAAACTCTGGTTCTTTTAGTATTACAAACAACTCAGGTTCATTTACGGTTGTGCCTACCGCCGACTCGTTGACAGAAGGTGATGAGAATGCGGTCATTCGAATTGGCACATCTGCTGGGCCCACAATACCCACCCAAGTTGCATCTGATACATTCATTATCAATGATACTTCATTAACACCACCAGACCCAGTTAGTTTTGATCCAAGATTTGATATTTCTGATTGGAACACTGTTCATGCCTATGCCAACACAATTGGATTTGTTGAGGCATGGTGTTATCTAGGATTTACACACGATTCAACAAACGAAAGAATAATTGTCACAAAGGCATGGGGGGATAGTGGAGCAATGGCAATCCCTACCAAAACATATATCAACTATACAGGATTGACAGGTATCACCTCTGTACAGGCAAGATATCGTGTACAAAATCAGGCGGCAAGTGGTGATGTAAATACGGGGCATATGTATGCATTTGGTCCAACTCCAGTTTTAGACGTACAGGGGCCATATCAATCCAACCATTTCTATCAAGTGCCCAATACTGGATCAGGACGATTGACATTTGGATGGATGGCGCAGGCAGACCCAAATGATTCTGCATCAGGTAATACTTCAGTTGTGGCCCAAATGGACACTTTTGGTAGACTTCCCAGAATGCCAGAGGATTGGGGCGAATTGGGTTATTTTGATTTCCAAGTACAGGTTACTTGCGACCAAGGAAACTTCAATTCATGGGCATTTTCCGAGAATGGATTGATCCGTCTAAACGCCCAAGTTCAAGGTGGCCGTCAAATCCAATGACAATAAAAAAATCATAAATATAAGAAACATAAATGGTTATATAGACACTTATGTTCCAGTTATAGGAGGACTAAATGGCTATATGGAATAAACTATCACAAGCATATTTATCACGCAATAACACATTATTTGAAGCGTTTAACCTTGCGGATAAAGACGGTAACATTATTAACTCATTTGGAGTTGCGTCTAATATTCCTATCGCAAACGGCGATGTTGATGGATACGCAGCAATTCATAAATTTGGTAGAAATCCAAATGTAGGGAACGCTCCAGAAACTGTTTGGATGCATGGTGGCAAATATCAATACCTTGATGTTGGGTCAGCAAGTACCTTATATGCATATAGTGCTGACTCAGAAGATTCAGCAAGTGGAGACGGTGCGAGAACCATAACAATTCTGGGATTAGATAACAACTTTAATGAAATAGAAGAAACAGTTACGGTAGGTGGAGCGGCAACAACTTTAGAGTTTTTAAGAGTTTATCGTGCCTTCGTTGCCACTGCTGGGGTTACCACTACAAACGAAGGGAATGTTTTAATTTCTACTGGTGCAGGCGGCACAGGTACAGTTCTAGCAGATATTGGAACTATTGGATCTGGAACAACATTTGGTTTAGGCCAAACACAACTTTCTCTTTATACAATTCCTGCTGGAAAAACTGGTTATCTTACAACTTGGAATGTTGGTTGTGCTCCAATGAACAATAAAGCTACTGTGCTTTTGAATTCAAGAGAACTTGACGGTGATACTCCATTTAGAACAAAAGATATTGTAGATTTAGTGGGTGGATATCATACTCAAAATTATTCAACCCCGCTTAGATTTCCAGAAAAAACTGATATTGAAGTAGTGGCAGCTGCAGATACAAGTACGATTATATCATCTTCATTCGACATAATATTGGTTGACAACCCTGCCTAATGTCACAGTTGCATTGTAAGTAAACCGGCTATATCAAATTGGTAGCCATTGTTTACCTATTTCCCCAATAAATATATTTGTAAAAGGATTAAACCTAAGCATACGGCCTAGGATCGGATCACATACATTTATTAATGGAAACGGAAATGACAATAAAAAACATATAAATAGAAGAAACATAATCACAAAGGTTAATTAGGATGGCAGATACAAATCTATCGACATCAATAAGTGCAATTCGTACAAAAATACTGAATGACGCCCCGACTGCAACTGTTGATGGATTAGTTTCTCTTGCAAGAGCGGCAAAATCTATTGGACTTACCGAAGATACATCAATAGAAACTGCAATCAACTCTAGAGCAAACACTTTATCATCAAATGCGTCTACAAATGATATGGTGAAGTTATCAAATGCCATAAAACAACTTAGAAATACGACTGCAGGGGCAATATCCCCATCAACAACATCTGATGATATTGTAGAGGGAACATCAAATCTTTATTATACGGATGCAAAAGTTCAAACAAAACTTGGCGATGTTTCTGGACACATCATTCCAGACACAAATGAAGTATATGACTTAGGATCTGCGACAAATAAATTTAGAGATTTATATCTTAGTGGCAATAGTATCACACTTGGTTCTGTCGAAATTTCAGATAATAACGGTTCATTACAGGTTACACCAGTTAGTGGTGGGGGCAGTGCAGAGGCATTTGCAACTGAAGCATATGTTACAACTCAAGTAAATAATTTAGTAGATGCAGCGCCGGGCGCATTAGATACTCTCAATGAACTTGCAGCAGCACTTGGAGATGATGCCAACTTCTCCACAACAGTTACTAACTCAATAGCGAATATTACCAATGTTGTTGCCTTAACTCACACAGGAACATTAAGTGCATATACTGGTACTAAAAGATGGTATGCACCAAAAAATATTACAATTAGTAAAATTAAATCAAGAGTAGACACTGCACCAACAGGAGCTGGAGTAGTCATACAAATAAACAAAACAAGTTCAGGAGTCACCACAAACCAACAATTGACTGTTGCAAATGGAACTACACTGATATCTGATACATCTCCAATAATCTCTTCTATGTCAGAAGACGATTTCTTAACTATTGATATTGTTTCAGTTGGGTCTACGGTTGCTGGAGAAAATTTAACAGTAGAAATAACATATAAATAGTTAAAAATTAGGAGATAACAAATGTACATCAAATATGTCATCAATAGTACTGCACAGGACACTGCATGGGATTTGATGAGACTCATTACAGGACAAATCACAACCATTGGACAGTGTGTTGGTGCTGGATCGGGATCATCTATCACTGGAACAGGGCCAACTACTGGTACTTATCATACACCTGTGATTGGTACAGATTATTCAACCGCATTTACTACGCAAGGACAAGACGATTATTTTGCAGTAACTAAAAAACATGTTCAATATGATGGAACAACTTTTGATGTAGAATGCCAATTAAAAATATTGGGTTCTTCTGGACATGGTGGATTTACTGCATACTCAAGGGATGGACTTCAGAGTCCATTAGGGTCAACCGCCACTGTTGCCGGAATGAGCCAGCTGAGTATAACGCACACCACCAATAGAGAATATCATCTCATTGTAAATGATACAACACTGGCGTTTCAATCAATAGATACAACAACAGCAGATCCAACAAACCAAAAATATAAGTTAACTGTCTGGTCAGATTTTGTTAAAAATGACTACGATGTAGATGCTCTTAGTCAAAATAGTAATTATTATCCTGGCTGTTGGATGGAATGTGGTTCAGAAAACCCAACAGACAACTATCATACCGAAACGAATTGGAGTAACAATGGTTTCGTAATTGGCAGATTTGAGGCATGGAAACCAAATGGTACATTTTTCAACACACAAATGGATAGTACTTACGGAAGTTCATACAATATGTATATGTTCAGAACAGCGGAATCTTCACAAAATTATGAGAACTTTTGTACAATGGTTCCTTCGCCTGCCGCAAGAATTCCAGAAACACCAACTTCTGCTGGACAACAACCCCCACTAATTCCTTGTCAATGGTTTCCAATGAACTGGGCAGGGTATGCATACAATGATACAAATCCAGATGTTGATACAAGATATCATTCTGTGATGTTGAATACTTACAGAACTGCAGATTCGGTTGGATATATTGGAGATACTTTACAAACAGCAGATACAACGGAGTATGTCATTTTTAGAGGACACAGAAGTTCGAGTTATATGAATAGCGCTACAAACAACGCATATCAACCAACATGTTGGGCATTTCCAACTAATAATGTTGGTGTCTAATGGCGTTAATTTCTCCATCAGCAGTATTATTTAAACTTGCTGCAGAACCAACTATGGTTACTGCTGCAAATATTATAATTCCAGTTAGTACTTCTGCAGTATCATTTAAACTTGCTGCAGAACCAACTATGGTTACTGCTGCAAATATTATACTTCCAGTTAGTACTTCTGCAGTAAGTTTTATTCCTGCAGCTTCTGGTGGTGGTGGTGGTGGAGCTCCAACTCCAGTAGATCAACAAAACTGGTCAAATTATTAAAAATAGGATTCTATAAATGGCAGATAATAACTTAAACACATCAATTGCATCACTAAAAACAGAATTACTAAGTGCAATTCCAACTGCAACTGCAAGTGGTTTGTTGGATCTTGCTCGTTCTGCAAAGGGTATAGGTTTATCTGAAGATGCCGATATTGAAAATGCAGTAAACTCCAGAGCAAACACACTTATTTCAACTGCAACTACTGACGAATTGATTAGAATTTCTTCTGCAGTAAAACAACTTAGAAATCCAACAAATATCACAGTAACAAATATTACTTCTGTTACTGGTGATTTAATTCCAGATACTAACGAGGCATATGATTTAGGTAGTGTATCGAATAGATTTCGTGATCTTTACATCAGTGGAAACACACTAAACATTGGTGGTACTGAAATTTCGATTGATGCAGAAGGAAATGTTGTTCTACCATCTGGTTCTAAAGTAGGTACGGATGCAATTCCAAGGAATATAGACGATTTAGCAAATGTTGATACTGATGTACAACCAGAAACACTAGAAATTCAAGTTGCAGACCCAACTGCAGGACATGGAACTGCATGGCAATGGACTTGGACACAATCTGCACTACCATACGCAAGAACAACAATTACAAATCAAACTCAAACAAGTGTTCCGCTATACATGCAAGGTACATATCAAATCAATAACTTTGCAAATACTCAATATGGGTCAATGACACAGGCACATCAGTTTAAGTTGAAATGGATTGAAGGTGCAGGAGATGATAATTTAGTTTCTTGGGCGACCTCTTCGACAGTCAATCATTCCCATCCAGACATTAACAGTGGCAACACAACTAGTGTTCAAAGACTTGCTGTTTCTGTTCCATCTTCAATTACATTACCAACTCTTACTGCACCATCGGTTTCTTACACAGTAACAGCAGTAACTGGGGCATATGTGTTTAGTGGAACTGCAAGTGGTAATAATCCAGAGATTGGCCCATTCTATCGTGGTGGTACATATACTGTAGATATTAATGCTGTAGGACATCCATTCTATTTTACTACTGATAACGGTACTGGATTTGTTGCAGGAGATTATATTGGTGAATGGACAAGTGGTGTTACAAACTCTAGAGCTGATAACGGCACAATCACATTTACTGTTCCTTTAAATGCACCAGACGAATTATATTATCAGTGTGGAAATCACGCAAACATGAGAGGAACAATTCGTGTAAAGGATTTGACAGTAGAACAGAATGAAAATGGAAACTACATCATTTATGGACAACACTCGCAAGAAAAACATGCTCAAAAAATAGAAATTCGTCCAATTCCAACTCTTACATCACAAATGTGTCTGGTATATGATGCAACAACCTCTAAATTTGTACCACAAGACTTATCAACATATGTAGAAAACACTCCAGCATTTAAAAACAAGATTAAAGAAGTTGCTGGTACTGCAACATTAGTTGCACCAGATGGAACATCTTTAGTTGCATCTGTAGAAATTTATTCACTAGAATCATATCTACCTCTTGTTGGAAATACTAATGGAGACATTGCATTTGCACAAGATACAAGTAAGTTGTATATTTGGGATGGTTCTCAATGGATCACTGCAGTCGCAGATGGTAGTGCAACTGGTTCTGGTGGGGCAGGAGTCACAACATATGCACTTTTAGCAGATTTACCAACAACAGATAATACTCAAGGTGATCTTGGATTTGTTACCGCAACCAAAGCACTTTATGTATGGGATGGAACGTCTTGGGTAAATTCAAATGCAAACACCACATTTTATATGTTACGAGCAGGAAACTTTGTCGCACCTTTGACTGGAACAAAAACATTCAGTCCAGATAGAACTGTTTCATTACAAACATTAACTGCGACAATAGAACAATCAGTAAATGCTGCCGTAATTTTTTCAATAAATAAAAATGGAAGTGAATTGCAACAGTTTACAATTCCAACTGGACAAAATACAGTCACAGCAAATTTCACAACAAATTCAATTTTAACTACAGATACACTAACCTTAGATGTAGATAGTGGTTCGGGAGAAAATTTAACAGTAAAAGTTGATTATGTATAAAGGATAAAATAGTGAAAATTAAAAAATTTGATACCACATCTTTAGATGATGGTGTGTTTATTGGTAATGCAAATAATAGTTTTCCATTGAGAGGACACCATCATTATTCTGGGAGTGGTTATGTAAATGTTATAGAAATAGATTTCCCATATTCGAATATGATTAAAGAAAACTTTGAAGACGAAATTGTTCAAAGATATAATTCCGTAATAGATCAACAAATTGTAGATAATATGGGTTTTAACACTCCTTATAATAACCCCATTTTTTTAGAAAAAATCACTCCATTATATCACCAAACTATAAAACAGATTTTATGTTGTCTTGAAGGATACGGCATAGAATCTGCAGAACGCCACAAAGTAATAGATTTTCAATGGGAACCAGAAGTGTATATATATGTACAAACAGAAAAGAAAAGTTATAATTTCTGGCACCATCATCAAAGGAAAGGGCATTCCGTTTCTTCAACATTCTATATAAATATACCAGAAGATGGTGGAGAAATAAAATTTAAATTTGCCGAAGAAGAAATATCTATAAAAGTGCAAGAAGATAAACTCTATCTTTTTCCGTCTTGGTTATATCATGTTCCAGCAGAACATACAGGAGATAATACAAGAATTTGCATCAATGCAGACTTTTATACACCAAACAGACCATTTTTGAAAGGTCATAATCAATTTTGGTGAAGCTATTATAAATATAAATAAGTATAGAATCGAACAACCGAATTAACATAGGAGAAAACCATGGCAGTCACTATCAATGGTGGTAATTTAAGTACCAATTGTAAATATCTATCATACGGAGCATCTACGGCTGCAGCAGATGCGAAAACATTTCTTGTTGATATTACAGAAACCCTCATCACAATGGGATGGACAAGATTTGATACAGCAGGAGCAGGACTCGTTCTAGGTACAGATGATAACTGTACTAGAGTTATTAGAAGACCAACTGCAGACAATGCAACTTCTGGAAACTATCAATATCTTGGTATCACAATCTCACAAGGTGGAACAGCAAACGGTGGTGCAAACTACAGATTGCAATTCAATTATGCAGCAGATTGGACAGATGCAGCATCCGCAACAGGATATTCTAACCCAATCAGACTTCCTCATGGAACCGAAAGTAGTTGGTGGAAAAATGATGCTGGAGGCCCATATGTAGATACAATGATTGGATATACTGCAGCTGGAACCATTTGGTTGTTTAACAGTCCTTACGCAACATCAATAGTATTTACAAATGCCGCACAGGTTAATGACGGAACAAATGTTTTCTTCTTTGGAGAATACAACAAATCATTTGGTGAAAACATGCCGAGTGCAGGACAATATATCCACAATGGAATCTCATTTAACGGAAGAGAACTTTGCGACCATGCTGGTGCAAACAGAGGAAACTCACCACTAATCTGTCAGTTGACAAATGGATATTCTTATAGTTATTATAGAGTCGATGGTTGGAACAGTAACACCTATGGTGGTGCGAAGTCGATGGACGAAGGAAATATGTCTACAACCCAAAACAACTTTTCGTACCAAATCAACCAAAGAGGATATTCAAGACCACAATTTGTTCTAACTGAATATCCGACACATACAAATGGTTCGACTGGTAGAAGTGCTGGTAGAGGTATTGAAGGAACCCCAGAGGCATGGAACAACTCATATATTGGTGGTTGGAATACTCAATCTCCAACTAGATTGCATATGGGATGGTTAGGATGGGTTGGCCACCAAGGCCCAATGGCATATTGTCTGAGTTCTTATGGTACAACTTCAGGGACTCAGAACTCATCGACCTATCTGAATGGCGTAGGTAAAGCTTTCAATTCACACTTCTTTAATGGATTGGATTATACTTGGGCTGGTGCAAAGGGTTGGTTGTCGGAATTTGGAGGTAAATCTCTTGACAGTCAAGATGATGGATTTGTAATATACGAACCATCTGTTAGTGTGGGTTCTACAGGAAAAATGGCCGGTACTAATATTTCCACAGGATTGAGCTGGCAAACAGGTAACTACACAAACACTAATTATACTCTTTATTCCGCATTCAATACACAGTCCTATGCTGGTACAAATATTAAATTCTCAGTAATGGGTAAAATTGCTGGTTTGAAGTTGTCTATGGGATTTTCAGACAACTTCATTGCATTCTTGGATGCTGCATCAATTCCTGTTGACGCTGGTGGATATTTCCAGACAGGTGGTACTGACACAGATCACTGGTGTATTCCACTCAATGAAGGTGGCCAGGTTGTGATGTGGATGCCAAAATAAAGAGTCGTATAAATGGCAACGTTAACAGATACCGTACCTAATATTACATATGCAGATGACCCTGTAATTACTGCAGTTACAGGATATACATTTGATACTCAGATGGAATCATATGATTCTTCTGCGGTAGAGTATAATGGAGAAGTCACATACTTACTAGAAAAAACTAGTAGTCAAATAAATTGGACTGCAGATGAAAATTTTGGTGGATTAGAGGCAAATAGTAATAATGTTCTGGATTCTTCTTTAGTAGAATATACAGGACAGTTAACTGGTTATCAAATTAAAACCAGTTCTCAGTCGAATTTGAATTTTAATAGTTATGCAATAATAGAAATAGAAAATAATACTTTAACACAAGAACCTTCGTTTACTGGACAATTACAGTTTACTATTGTAAAAGTGAGTTCTGCAATTCCATTCACTGGTTTTACACATGCATCAAGTTCATTTGGAGAAGGTACTGGAGCATCAACAACCACAGGAACCGGCCCAACACAAGACGATAGTTACGAAATTTTAATACAATAGGAGATAAAAAATGGCAACAGCAGAAGAATGGACAAATTTTGTAGGGGGCAATCTCCCAACAGATATGGCCAAAGTTTATATTTACAAAACAGAACTCGCAGAAGGAGAGTTTCTAAGGAAACTTGCAGGCGAATGTATTAGTGGAATGATTCTAATTCTAAATCCAAATAATGATGAAGTGAACGAACCAATTGTTCTTACTAATGCCCAACCTCATACTAGTGCTGAAAGATGGACATTAGTAAAAGAATTTGACAATGTATCTAAACTGGATTTAGCTGTGGTAATTGAGGAGGAACCAGAAATGCCCCCACATGAAGATCCAAATTGGGAAGGCGAAGGCGAGGCATATAGTTACTAATACTACAATTAGAAGATAAAAAATAGGGGATTTAATCCCCTATTTTTTTGGCAAATACCTTTCTGCAAGTGGAAACACTTCAGAAATCACTTTCGCACATTGATGTGCAATTTGCATATGTTCTTTTTGAGTTCCGTTTGCACCACGGAGTTCGATATAATGAATCCAGCTACGAATACTTCCCTTCATATACAGTCTGGTTTTTGTAAGGCCTTCTGGAAGTAGAGCTCTTGCCTGTTCTTTTGCGATACCATTTTCAATCGCCCAGTCATATGCCTTTCGTGCAGTTTCAATAACACCAGATTGTCTTCTATTCCATTCTGCAATTAATTCCTGATGGCTGATATTTTGCACAAGACTTGGGTCAGTTTCAATCTCAATAGAGTTTTGTCTGTTTTCATGATCTTGCAATCTACATTCTCTCTTTACAAACATGTCTCCCATTTCTTTGGGATTTGCATACCTTTGTGAAAATTCTTGAAATGAAAAACTACGGTGTCTCACCATTTGATGGGCAATGTCTCTAGTAGTTTCAATTTCCAAACAAACATCAACCATCTCAAATGGACTCCAATGTTTGTGTTTGATAAGATAAGAAATCAATCTACTATTAGTTTTTTTATTTGACTGATTCGCAGGGTTTGATACTTTTGCAGCATAAGCAATCAAGTCGGTTATATTTTCTAACTTGACTTCAAAATCATCATTGGGTTGAGTATAACTCACCAATTTTACTATGTTTAACATGAATTCTCCTATTCTAAATTCTCGTGGTCTTTAAGTTTTTCTCTTGACCAGTTCTCAATTGTATCGTGGGCGGTCGGTTTTTTTTTAAAATCGATTTTCATATCGACTTCTGATTCTTTAAATTCTTCTTCTGAAAGATGCGTTATATTTTCGCCCTTTTTTAATCTTCTATAATATCGTATACTTTGAGAACTTGCAATAACCAATAAAACAGCAAGAGGGTCAAAAACGAATATTAAACACAAAATAACAAATCTAACAGCGTCTTCTAAAACTGTTTCATTTACATCATCATATGCGACCTCTGCAACATAACGGATTGGGCCAACTTCTGCCTCCAACTCTCTATAACTCTTTTCCAGTTCAATTTTTTCTTCATTTAATACTTGAGTTTCTTCAGTAGAAGTTCTAATCTTATTTTTTAAGATTTCTATTTGTGAAAGTTGAGATACAGATAATTCTAGAACACCAATCTGCGACTTCAACCTATTAATTAACTCTGTACTTTTATTTCTTTCTTCTCTTTGGTTGTCTCTTAATTCATTGACTCTTTTTCTAGCAGAAGCAATCAATTCACCAACACGTTCTTCTTCTTGTGTTCTAAACTCATCTACTTTTTTTGCAGTCGCACGGCCATACTTTCCATCTGGATTTGTCCCTACAAGAGATTGCATAGCAACTACATCATTTTCTGCAAGATATTTTTCTAATAAATCTAAGTTCTTTCTTGCGCCATTTATAATTTCATTTTGTTCATCAACAAGCAACTGATAATCAGCAACCGCCTGTCTGACTCTATCCTCTTCTCTTTTAATCTCTGCATTTATTTCATCGTTTCTTACAGAGACAGAGTTTTCAATCTTTGTAATTTCTGCCTGAGAATCTGCAATGATATTATCATTGTTCTCAATCTTAGTAATTACAGTTTCTATCTGTGCAACGTTCTCTTTTGCATTAGAGGTTTGTTGAATGTGAGCCTTTGAAAGAAACCCGAAGATACCCAAACTGGTTATTAACATTAACACAATTACGGCAAAAGTCAAGTAACTTTTTAGAAAAAAATTAACTTTTTTCCAGTTCTCAGCTAACCATGCAGCAGTTAATACTTTTGCGACTTCTAGAACAGAAGCCATGATTGCAGTAGGCAATACCGCAGCTGCAAATATTGTAACTAAACCAATAATAGAATAATAAGCAGCGACCGTTGATATTGCTATTGCAACCATAAGAAGCAATATTGAAAGAAACATCAAATTCTCCGTTTTAAAAAAGTTATAATTATATTTATATAAATAATAGAAACGATATTCTCATATTAAAGGTTTAAAATGGCAATTAGTTAAATAAGGTAAAAAAATGGCATATGAATATAGTTGTAAAATTTTAAGAATTGTTGATGGAGATACAGTGGATGTAGACATTGACTTAGGCTTTGGAATTTGGATGCACAGAGAAAGAGTTCGAATCATGGGAATCGACACTCCAGAATCTAGAACAAGAGATAAAGTAGAAAAACAGTTTGGACTTGCTGCAAAAGCATACCTAAAAGAATTACTTCCGATTGGTTCTATTCAAACGATCAAAACACAAAAAGACAAAACAGGAAAGTTTGGAAGAATTCTTGGAGATTTTGAAATCGAATATAAAGATTCTAAAAATAACTTTTCAAAAAGAACTATTACTTCACTGATGCTAGACAACCATCATGCAGTCCCATATAAAGGACAGAGTAAAGAAGAGTTGGTAGAGTTACATCTCATAAATAGAGAGAAACTAAGAGAAAAAGATCTTATCTAATGCCTGCATCAAAAGCAAGAAAACTATCACAAATATTACCCAAGGTAGTACTATTGCTGTTTAATTAACCAGTAATCAAACCGTAAATTTCTTTCCAGTTTTGAACCCGAAGAGCGTTTCCGTTGTAACCGACATTGTGGTCATGGGCAATCAGAAGACTTTCCAATCCAACCCGAAGTCCGACATCTGCGTTCTCAGGTTTGTCTTCAACCCAGAAACAATCTGTACCAGCATACTCTAGAAGTGCTTCGTCTTTGTCTGCACCAGTATCCAAATAAACATACCGTTCAAAGACACTATCTCCAAACAACTCCCGAAGGTTTTTAGTCCGTAGATGTTGTGCATACTGGTCGTTACTTAAACTAGTAATCGCATGGAAAATGTATCCATGTTCTTCGTGAAGTTTTTTCACATATTTGATTGCGTCCCGAAGAGGAGGCAACTTTCGAATCCAAGCACTTTCATTGAACATCCGACAAAGACGATTTGCTTCATTCTTAGTCAAACCGTACTTTAAATTCATTTTGTACTCGCCTTCACAGACGGCTTCATAACCGTGACGAGTCATCCAACAGTCAAAGGCGTACTCCCAATCAAGGAGAACACCATCACAGTCAACTAATATTGTTTTTTCTTTTGTTGCTATCATTCACACTCTTTCATAACTAACTTACATGTATAATATAACCCTTTTCATCACAAATGTCAAGCCTTTTGATGAAAAAATTTGATTTTTTTGGTGGGCCCAGTAGGATTTGAACCTACGGTCAATGCGTTATGAGCGCACGGCTTTAACCACTAAGCTATAGGCCCTATAAATCTTTACGCAGAGGTTTTCCCAGACTGAGATGCTGCTTCCATTCGTTTCTTGGCAAGCACCAAAGGTGAGTTTGGTTTACGTTTTGCACGATATGAACCATGCGAACTCATCTTTGCAGTTTTTCTTACCTTCCCACTAACTTTGATTGTCTTTGCCATTATTTTCCATCCCAATTCATTTTGGTAACTTGTTTTTGTTTGATAATTTGGTTCTTGTCAAGAAATGATTTGCTATCACTCTTTAAAGAGTGATTGATAACTTTATCAATTCTACCACACTTCAGAAACTTATTAATCTTTTTAAGTTTTTTGTTTTTTAAGAATTTCATAAGGGTTATTTAGTAAATTTTTATGATTTTTTTGATCTTTTTAAATATTGGCATCGGCGCACAGAGTCGAACTGCGGCTTCCAGTTTTGGAGACTGGCGTGCTACCGTAACACTTCCCCGATGTGATTAAAAATATTCACACAACTGCCACAATATCCAAAAGATAGGTATTGAGGAAAGCATTGCAATTCCAATAATTGCCTTTCCTAATTCGTGTTCGTCATCATTCATCTTCTTCAACCGTCACACGATAACGTTTACCATTCTTATCCCACATCAACAAAGTCTTTTTCGTTGACTTCATCCATCCAGCAGGCGCAAGGTCAAACTTAATAGGGCCGACTTCCTCAATCAGTCCTTCAAAGTCTCCATCTCCTGTGAGAGATGTTTTGATACGATTTGCGATGTAATCACAATATGCTAACATAAGTTCTCCTAGTGGAGTACAAACTCCAATTGTTCTGCAGTTTCTACCGAAGTGCGTTCTGAGTCAATGTCCTTTGCGATTTCATCAAACACTTCGTAGAATGCTTCTGAATCCTTAAAGAATTCTGAACATGTCCAATATGCATCTGCATCGACAAAATTCCAGTTAATAGAACCATCTTCGTTGATGTTCTCTTCTCGTTTAATTGCACAACGCATTGACGATTCTAACAATGAGTAAATCATATTAATCCTTTCCTTAATCCAACCGACTTCCAGCGTAGGCAACGAAACCATACTTTTGAAGAACCCCTGCGGCCGCACGAGCACCCGCTTCCAGAGTATCAACATTTTGCGTAGGAAACTTTGAAGGATTCCATACTGAGAAAACTCGTTCCCAATTTTGATCGATACCAGCGGATTTCAACGCACGACCAATCTTGGTGTTACCTTTAAGTTTCTGTCCTTGGTATTCGTAAATATTTACCCAAGCAAAACCACACATACCCCAACCATTGTTTGGGAAGTATTTGTTTTCGAATTCCGAAGCTGCCTCATAAGCGGCGGTATGAGCTTCGGACATCATCTGAGAAATTTGAGAAACGTTCATAATGTATATCTCCTATTGGAAGTTATTAAAGGTAAAGGGGGCCAGTCCATTGAATAGTGTAACCACCATCCATGATGTTACCACGGGCAGCATTCCGAGCAGGAGCAGCCCAACCAGCAGCTTTCAAGATATCACCCTTGCGGAATTTTTTGTCATTTTCAGTATTGACAATAAAACCCCAAACGGATTTACTAGAGAAAACTTTGATGTACTTGTTACCAACTTTGTAGTGAAGTTCATCATTAAACTCTGTAATCATTTTTTTGTTGATGTCAGTAAGTTCACCATCAGTATCAAGTTTCCTACGAGCACAACGACTAGTCCACTCAAAGTAGTCTTTCTTGATGTTCTCTAAAAGGGTTTCTATCTGTTCGTTCATAATTTATCCTCTATCAATCAACCTTACATGTATAATATAAGGTATTTGAACCCAAATGTCAAGCTTTTTCGAAAAAAAGATTTCCTTTAAAATCAATAACTTATGATTTTTTTTGATCTTTTTTTTAAGTTATTGATTTTAAAGGAAAAAAAAGTCCTTGAAAACCAAAGACTTATAATTTTTTTTATTTTTTTATCAAATCCAGTCAATATTGACGTTAATTACCGCTCTCAAATGCGAATTTATTGGATTTTGTCCTGTATGAAGGATAGAACCATCGAAGAAAACGATTCTGTTCTTTTTACTCTCAACTCTGTGTTCTATCTCTAGAGGAGAGTTCTTATCTTTACTTTCATCAGTAAAAAATATGGTATGGCCATCATTATCATTTATATAATAGATGAATGAAATATGTTTGGCCATAGTGTCTACATGAGGCACATTAAAATAGGTAGGTTTATTATTTGTCAATTGAGTTTGTAAGTTGCATTTTGCTCTTTGAACAGGGACTCTTTCGACACCAAAATGCGAATCCATTTTAAAAAGAATTTTGGATAGGTACTCTTTGTAAAAATTTTGAGAAACAACTTCTCTTTCTTTGACGATATGATGAACCGCTTGAACTCCATCATTTACCAGTGGATGGTTGTGAAGTCCAAACGGATCGCCTTTAATAACTGTGGAAAAATTGTCTTTTCGTTTTGCTTCTGCATAACCAAAGTACCAAGGAAATTGATAATCTAGACAAAGGTCTTCCATGTCATTTGCGGTTCTTTCATCTAAAAAAGAATCAATTACTAGATATTTTTCCCCTCTGAGAATACTACTCGCATATGTCATTACAAAACTTTCTTTAATTATCGAAGCTGATAGTTAGCGTATACTTCGATTGAATCACCGACATTATAACGTGTACCAGTTCTCTGACTAACTAAAGTGCCGTTCACATCTACTGTTACAAAATAATGTGTAATGAATGTTTCTTGCTGGTGAGTATAGGTTGTATAACACCTGTTTTGAATCTGAGTTGAAACAACTCCGCCAGGCTGATATACATTACCATAAGTATTTGGCATCTGTTGACTTCCTATAATTCCACCAATTACAGCACCAACATTACGATTATGTTTTCTGGAGTCGCCTCTACCAATCTGATGTCCAATAATACCACCAATGATAGCGCCACCAAGAATATTACCAGTGTTGTTATTTACAATACCACCACCGTTATAAATGGTTCCACCATTATAGACAGGAACACGATGTTCACTACAAACTTGTTGTGGTACTCTGTTTACATGTGTGCCGTAGATTGGATCCACTTGTACAACTGTACCAATAACACCCTGTGCATTGAGGGAAGGTGCAGTGAAAACAGCAACTAGTGCAACAACTGCAGAGAAGATTTTAAACTTGTTCATATATTTTTCCTCTAAAAGTTATCATTTATATATATGATACGACATTATACTATATATGTCAAGCACTTTTTACTTATTTAATCCCTTGAGAATCAATGAGTTACAACTTTTTTTAAAAAACCAATAGAATCAATAAGTTAGAGATCTATAAAAATCAATAGGTTAGCGTTAATCCCAGAGGCTCTCAAAGTACCTGCCAAAAAGTCTGAAACCATTTGATAACCTGTCTTGTACTTCCGACACATTTTCTTCCAATATAGTATCAAAGTTATCACGTTTGTATGTAAACGCCCAAATCATTTCATCCAATATCCAATCCCATCGTATAAAGAAATATGGATCTGTTTCACCATCATATTTGTATCGTTTAATCCATTCTTCACTTGGCCTAAGTTCTTCTGGAACATCATCACAGTCAACATTCGGTGCGCCATGCTTTGTATCTTTCAATTGAATAAGCATAGGTACAATAATGTATGACAGAGTAATATCCATCGACCATGTATCCCATTCGTGTATTGTAATCTGAGTGCCCAGTTGATCTATTTCTTCTGGATGGGGTATGTGAATTTTCATTATGAGTTCTCTAAAAATTGGTGGGTGGGGTTGGATTCGAACCAACTCAACTTTCGTGTCAGATTTACAGTCTGATGCGACTCGCCATCTTCGCCGCCCACCCATTGTTTGGTAGCCGCAGCCGGACTTGAACCGGCAAGGCCATTACAGCCGAGGGATTTTAAGTCCCTTGTGTATACCAATTCCACCATGCGGCCAAACAATCAAGTACGCATACTTTCTGCATACTCGGCTGCTTTCGTTTCGTCAATAAAAAACTTTTTAGTGACTACTGGTTTGCCATTTCGTGACCATTTACTATTAAATTCGGTCACTTTTACTTCAAAACCACAGACATGGGCGTGATGAACGATTGGGTTCACCTTTGAAATGGACTTATAATCTTTTGAATACGTTTTCATAGCTCTACCATATTGTTATAAGTTTGATACTCTTTTTCTTTAAAGTTTTCAATTTCTTCCATAAGTAACATCATTCTGTTTTCGACAAAATAGTTGAAAACTTTATTCATATTACCTCTTGGGGGTTTAGTGAACTTGTTAAGAATTTTAGCCTTAAGTTCTTCTGGAACTTTAGACAAATCTACAAGCGCCTCGTTTCTTTTCCAATACTTAATCATGTTTGCATCGCAAAAATCCTCTGGTTCTCTACTCATATCTAACCAACCACTAAGATTCTTTTTGGTGATAGGTCGTTGACGGCGGTTTTCTACGAAAACCTCGTCTTCTGAAAGAAAGTTTGGAATGCCATCTGACTTATCTCCACGAATAATATGTTCACGAAGATATTTTTTCGGATCGTACTCCTTAAGAAACTTCTTAAGAATAGGACTGTACTGAGAAACCTTTGGGTATTTCTGCAGTTGTTTAAAGTCCTTATCACTTGATATAATCAAAATCTTTTCGCATGGAGCATACTTTTCTACAATCACTGCAATGATATCATCTGCCTCTGCACGTTCTTCTTCGATACACTTGTAAGGAAAATGTTCACGCAATTCACGTTTGACTTCATGCATTGTATTAAAGATCAATCCCCAATCAACACCAGAATCCTCTCGTTCTTTCTTTCTAGAAAACTTATAAAATGGAAAAATATCCTTTCTCCAATAGTTTCTGTTGTCGCAACAAATAACTATATTACCATACTCTCCCGAAAACTTTTTCTTTATGTTCAATATAGAATTCAAAATCATATGACGGATAAGCCCATCATCTATGTCATCAGTATTTTTTCCAACTTGTGTCATTAAATTGGAAATAATAACCTGACTTAAATCTATTAAAATCATAGTTCTATAACCTGTTTTGTTTTATTACTCTTAATATACCATTACACTTGTTTAATGTCAAGCAGTTTTTAAAACAAACCATTCGGGAATTGGTCTTTTACTCCACACCATCTTGAATCTATCTTGTTTAGTCTGATAGAATGCACGATATGATTCTACTACATCTGACATCATACATTCTGGATTAGACTTCATAGCAAGAGGTTGTTGTGTTTTGTAACCAACAGGAATATTTTTGGGGGGTGATGCAAGAATTTCTCTCAGTCGCAAATCAGCACCATGTTTTCTTCCATATCTAAACTCATACTCATCGCACAATGCACAAAAGTGTACATAGTGCCAATTGTAATTATTGTTTGATTGCATAGTCCATAAAGTAGAAGGATGTTTGTGATGTACTGCCTTGTACAACACATTCTCCAAATTACTATCTGGATGCACCCAATAGTCAATCATTCTTTTACCAGACTTAGATGGGCGTTTTTCTACATAACCATCTAATATTCTGTGTGTAGTTGATAACATCTGTGCAGATTCCGTAGGCATCTTTACAACATGTTTATCACACTGTTCGATTGCAGAAACTATAGGGTCTTTATTGAGAACAAAAATATTCATGAGTCCCTCATTTGTTTTAATAACTACTAATATATAGTAGCATCTAACAAATGTCAATAGGTTTTTTAAAATAAGTGATTTATATTGAAGTAGAATATTTGCATATAAAATAAGAATCTACGACATCTGATATGGGGTTTCCTATTTTTTCTGATTTTTGTGAAAATTCTTCTATAAGATTTCTTGATGTTTCATCGAAAAATGATTGATACATCAATTCTTTTTTTGCATTTCCTTTACCAGTTGCAAATTTTTTTATTTGAGTTGGTGCAACCAAAGTAACCTTAATGTCTGCTTGCCACATTTTATATTTTAGAAGTCCACAGTTTTCTGCAATATGGAAAACCTTTCCAGTAGAACCATAACTATAATCCTCAAGAAATACTTCTTCAACTTCGTGAGATATTAAAATGTCCATTGCCCAATCAGATATAAAATCATACCTTTCTTCGGCAGTGACAAAACTGGACAAATTTTCTTGTCCATCTATATTTTTATAATTGTAGTCTGAAAATTTTTTTGTGTTTGATAAAAAATATACCTTACAACCATCAAACTTCATTTTTTCAATCTCTCCCTCATATACACATACGGAAGGAGAGGTTAAACTATAATCAATTCCTGCTATTCTTCTAATTCTTCCCATTCATCTTTATCCATATAGTCATCCTCTTCTATATTTATATAGTCTTCTAGAGGTTCACCACAGACTGGACAAAAACGAATTTGTTCAAAATTATGGGTTTCTATTGTATATTCCCCAGCACACAAATTACAGCCTATTTTTTGCATTTTTTACATCCTTTATGCTGTGTAGGCTTCTTCCCATGATCCTTTCAACCCTGCTACTTCATATTCAGTCACACGATTCTCAAAGAAATTAGTGTGATCTGCACCATTAAGAATCCACTCTAACCAAGGGAGAGGATTTTCTTTTACTTTAAAATTGGTTTTGAGTCCCAACTGAAGAAGTCTTCTGTCTGTTATATATCTAATATAAGTTTTTACATCATCGGAACTGAGTCCATCTATATCACCAAGATTATATGCAAGATCAATAAACTTATCTTCAAGTTCTACTGACATTCGTGCCATTTCATAAATTTCTTTTTTAAAGGTGTCATCAACAATTCTAGAGTGTTCGTTGCAGTATGTTCTGAAAAGTTTTGAAACACCCTCAACATGCATAGATTCATCACGAATACTCCATTCGACAACTTTACCCATACCCTTCATCTTACCATAACGTTGAAAGTTTAACAACATTACAAATGAAGCAAATAGTGCAACACCTTCATTGAATACTGCCTTTGCAAGTGCCAAACCCAAACCTCTCACCGTAGATGGGTCAGAAGCTGTCATAAAATCAACCTTATCCGTCATTTCATCATATTCTAAGAATGCATGATATTCACTATCTGGAAGTCCAAGAGTATCATTGAGCAAAGCATATGCACGTTGGTGGATTCCTTCTCTTGTTGCAAACGAACCCAACATGTTGCGAACTTCGTTATTTTTAAATTTTGGAATAAAATGTTCAAAATAATTTTTACCAACCTCAACATCAGATTGTGTAAAAAGTCTTAAAATGTTTGTAATATAATCTTTTTCAACTTCTGTAACTCTACCAGTTTTCCAATCAGTCACATCTTCAGAAAGATCAACTTCATCCTCAATCCAGTGAGCCTTTTCGTGTCTAGTAGTAATCTCTACTGCCCATGGATAAAAAAATGGTTTGTACGCAATAGATGGTTTCATCAATCCACCAGACAATTTTTTCATCATCTTTTCTGCGTTATTCATCAAATCATCATAACCACCAAGACGTTTTCCATCCACAAAAATTTGTGGCATAGAATTTACAGGTCTCGCAGAATGTGCAATAGTTTCCTTTACACCATTTAATCTTTGGTAAAATTGCAAACGCTGTTCTTCATCATCTAAAACAATTTCTGAAAAACTAATACCATGGTCATCAAACCAACTTTTTGCCTTTACACAAAAGGGACACCCCGATTTTGAATATAACTGAACTTCCATAATTATCCTCTTTATCCTTGACATGCAAGACATTCATCTTGCGAATCTTCTGTTGTTTGTTGTACGGCAAAATCTTTTAATGCATCTCTCTCAATTTTTTGTGCAACATTTTCTGCACGATTCGATGTTTCGGTTCTCAAATAATAAAGTCCCTTACACCCCTGTTTCCATGCCTCATAATGAATTTTATGTAGGTATGCCTTTGTTGCGCCGGCGGGGAAGAATACATTCAATGACTGTCCTTGACAGAGATATTTTTGTCTGTCTCCAGCAAGTTCAATCACTTTTAGTTGGTCTATTTCAATTGCAGTCTTAAATACATTTTTAATATGTTCATCCAAATTTAAATGTTGGACGGAACCACCATTTGTAATAATAGAAGACCAAATCTCATCTGTATTCATACCAACTTTTTCAAGTTCTTCTTCCAAATAAGAATTTTTAATCAAATGAGAACCAGCTCTAGTTCTATGAGTATATGCATTTGCCTTAGATGGTTCAATTGAAGGTGAAGTTCCTGCAATAATAGAACTATTCGCATTTGGTGCAATGGCGAGAAGATGAGAATTTCTCACACCATATCCCTTCATATCTGGGCATTCGCCCTTTTCAATCGCAATTTCTTTAGTAGATTCCACAGCATGTTCTTTGATTCTTTTGAACATCTCTTCATTTATAATTTTTGCATCTTCTGATTCAAAAGGAACTCTATGTTTATGTAAATATGAATGGAATCCCATTGCACCTAGTCCAAGCGATCTTTCCTGTTCTGCAGAATATTTTGCTCTACTAATTTCATCTGGTGCATTATCAATAAAATATTGAAGAACATTGTCTAAAAATTTAATTAAGTCTTTCACCAAAGACGTATCTTTCCACTCATCATATAATTCTAAATTCAGTGAAGAGAGACAACACACAGCAGTTCTGTCATCCGATGTTGGTAAATGGATTTCATTACAAAGATTTGAACCATGGATTTGTAAACCCTTATCTTTCATAGGAGATGGTAATGCACGATTTGCCGTATCGATAAAGTTTAAATAGGGTTCTCCTGTTCTATATCTAACTTCTAATATTTGTTCCCAAAGTTTACGGGCTGATGTTGTCTCTCTTACTGATTTGTCAGCAGGGTCAATAAGATCCCATTTTTCATTATCTTTCACTGCCCTCATAAAATTATCTGTAATATTAACTGCATGATGAATATTAAAACATTTTCTATTCGCATCTCCTGTCGGCACACGAATGTTAAGAAACTCTATAATATCTGGGTGATCGATGTCAATATAAGCGGCATAAGAACCCTTACGAGTGCGACCCTGACGATATGCAGTCATATCCGCATCAACAGTCCTAAGAAAAGGAATAGGGCCTGGCGCCTTATTAGAAACCGACCTAACATGCGACCAGTGTCCTCCGACACCACCACCTTTGACTGACAACCATCTTAATTCAGATGAATGGTCAATAAGTCCCTCTAGGGTATCTGGCACATATGCCAAGAAACACGAAATGGGCAACGCCTTAGCCTTCTCTCTGTATTTTGGAGCGTTTGACAATACTGGAGAAGAATACATGAACCACCCTCTAGACACTGCATCATAAATCGACTGGGCGAGTTTTTTATCGCCGTAACTATACGCAATTGCAGCTCTAGCAAAAGCGTCTTGTGGGGATTTTTCTTCTTCTGTGCAGTAGTAGTCTTTTAATAATTTTAGGGATTGTTCGGAAAAGTTGGCATCTCGTTCATAATCGATTTTTATTTTCATTTTTTTCCTCTTTGTCCTAACATTTTTTCCACTGAGAATATCTTAATTTTGCTTCAAGATCATCAACGGTATTTTTACTTATAATGTCCATTAATTCTAAAGTGTCTATTCCAGAGAGAATAATGTCATTAATATCTTTTTCTTTAATTTTTTCTGGCCACAGTACAACCTTAAAACCATCGTTGATAATATTTAACAGTTTATCCGCAATTTGTTGATTTCTTGGTTCGTTGTCAAGGATAAAGACTACATCAGAAAAGTCACTGAAATATGATTTATCTATATCACTTCCTGCCATGGCAAGTGTGTTTTCTACAAATAGAGAGTCTAATGGCCCCTCTACTATATAGACTGTTTTTTCTGGGTCAACACGTTCCAACCCATAAATTTTTGGTACTTCTTTGATTTTTATTGTTATATATCTCATCGAAGAATTTGGATTGAGACTTCTACCTTGTAAGGCAATCAACTCACATTTTTCATTGAAGAAAGGTATAACAATTCTTTTATCAAACTTCTGAAGATTATATCCTTCTTTACTAACTTTGTCAACAATTGATTTGAAGTCATCTGTATAGTATAATAATTCTTGATTTGGTAATTTTCTTTCATCACAATACTTTTTTGCTGGATGTGATTGGTGTAAGTCAGAAACTTTCTCTCCATAATCAAAAGAACACTTGGTTTTAAAGGTAGGAGTAAAGTCAAATTTATAGTCTACATCTTTTTCAAAGTTACCTTTAGTTTTACCACTCTGCCCGTCTTTCCATTTTTCAATCGCATACTCTTCATATAAAGATGGATTTACCTCTTTCATAAACTGTGCAAGGCCCATACTCGCACCACAATTGTGACACATGTATCTGAAGTTATTTTTCTTCTCGTAGAGAAATCCCCTCATCTTATAAGTTTTCTTTTTAGAGTCACCACAAATAGGACACCTAAAGTTATACAAGGTGTCTCTCTTTTTGGTAAAACCTTCTAATTGTGGGGAAAGCCTTTGGATAAAGGTTCGGTCAATGTAAAGCATTAATCATTCCAAAATAAAAAAAATAGTGTAGTTTTGTATACTACACTATTCTGAGCGGTAAGTCAAGTAGTTTTTTAACCCATCATATATATGTTGGCAACGATAGATGAGACTGCTGCAGCGAAAATAACCCAAAAGGCCTTTTGAAAAATTGCAGTTGTTCTAGAATTTTCTTCTACTTTAAGTGTCAATGTGTCTAGTTTTTCAGAAAAACGATTTAGTCTCTCATACTGATGGGAATACTTTGCTTCCATTGCTACCAGCTTTTCTTCTGCTCTAGCAATAGAAATCATCGCTTCGGACAACTTATCAATTTTTTCTTCAATTCTATCCAGTCTGTTTGCGGCTACAGTTTCTTGTACCATTTTTATTAAACCCTAAAAATTATTACTTCTATTTATTATTTTCATAATATTCTTTATATTCTATAATTATTATTCTTTGTTCTCCGATATATCTCTTCATATCGTTTACAACCAATGATAAATTCTTATAAGATTCTTCATCGACTGCGAACAAGGCAACACTTTTACCACCTTCTCTAAGTTTTTTTATTACATCTTCATAATTTTCTGGGGTCACAACTAAAAATTCAAAATCTACCCAATTTACAGGTTTTGGCATAGGAAGATTCAATGGAACCTTTTCTGTAAAAACCTGTTCTGTAACAACAACCTCTTTTGGCGTAAAGACAGAACATCCCGCCAATAAAAAAATCGAAGACATTAGTATATATTTATTCATCATTCATTTTCCACTACAACGTCTGAAGTCAATTCTTCTATTCCTGCCCTTAAACTATTTTGAATGTCTTTATTAATTATTCGTTCTACTAGTCCAGGCTTGTTCTCAGCAAGATAACCAATGTCGTGTTTTGATAATTTGTTTCGTAGAACATCAACTTCATTATTTAATTTTCTACTTTCTTCCGTTACTCTATTATTTGCTTCTCTGACTTCTACAATTTCTTCATTCAATCTATTAATTTCTCGATCTTTCGAATTTACAGCTGTCTCTAACAATACATTATTTTTAGCTAGTCTGTCAACATCTTTCTGTAAGTTTTTTACATACAAGTAACCACCACCAGCAACCGATAGTAGTACTAATACAAGTGCAATCTTTGCTCCACTGAAAATGCCCATCATAAATCTCTGTGTAAAATTATCATTGTTCCGTGTTGTTGATCTTGCAAAACTATTCTCTTATTTGGGTTTGATTTTATGTATTTTCTAATATCAACAGCATCATCTTTTTCGATGAAGTTCTCCCATCTACCATACTTCTTTTTACCTCTCATAAATTTGTTAAAAGAATCTGGTTTTACCTTGAATATTTTCATTCCAGCAAATTGATATGGATCTTGAATAAATCCACCAATGTTGGAAGAATCACCTACTACATTTGCAATATCCTCAACAACAAATTCTTCCGTTATTTCTGGATATGTTTGTTTCATGATCTTTGCAAGAGTTCTTCCATCTACTCCAGAATATGTTTTTGCAATCTGGTCAGAATAATAATTAATACTGTGTCTTAGACCTCTTATACCACCTTCTTTTTTCTTTCTCTGCAAAACTTTTAACAAAGTATCAAGAGCATGGTCGTATACTTTCTTTTTACCAGTTTTTGATTTAATGACATTTATTACGTCATTAGACCACATTTCATTTAGAAGTTCAGACTCTTTGTTATGGTATTCTTCTTCTAAAATATTAATATAATCTAACAATGCAACTTCCAGTAGTTGCAGGTCGTCTTCTTTTAAATTTTCTTTATTCTCTTTAAGAAGTGCCATTGCAGCTGCATAAGTTGCAATTCTAGATCTACCGCCTGGAAACTTTTCTAAAATTCTTTTGAGGTTAAAAATAATCTTATGAAAAACTGTGAAAGATTTTTTTTCTGCGTCTGTTTTCAGTTCATTAGTTTTTTTTAACTTATTCCCTTTATCATCAATAACACCATTCTTAAACGCCTCAGTGTCGCTCCAAGGAGTTGTTAGAATTTTAATAAACTGATATGCAAGGTAGGCATTAAATACTGATGCCATTATATCTCTCCTAGAATTTGTACTATGTGACTATCTCTTCCAATCATACTACTATCAATAGTCTTACCATTAACTCCTTCAATTTTATTTGGCAATCTATTTAAAAAGTCCAAAAAAGTTGCAAGAATATAATGTTGTTCTTCATCAATTTTCAAAAACAAAACTCTATTACAAGGCAATGTATTTAATACATTTAGTAATACTACTAAATGATTTATTATCAACCTTTCCTTCAAAACGCCTTTAGTATGATACTTATGGAAAAGTCTTTTGACATATTTTATTCTTTTCATGTCATCAAGAAACTCTTCCATATTATGACATTGAGGATTGTCATAATGTTTCATTTGATAATTGGCTACAGTTGTCTCCGTCAAATTTTCAAAATTTTCCATGTTATATTTCTTTTTATTTTATTATTGTGGTAAAACCTCTGTCAATTCAGTGATCAAATCTTCTTTCTTTTTTCTTCTGTCCAACTCAAGTCCATGGTCTCTACCAAGGGACTCTAATTCGATTTTAGTTAAATCACTTAATTCAACAGGCCGGTCTGATTCCTCAGAATCAGATTCTTCAGAACCAGATTCTGGTGTTTCAACAACCTCTACATTTTTCTTCGCAGAAGATTTTTTCTTTGGTGGAGCAAGTTCATCAATCTTATCTTTTAATCCATTGATTTTTTTGTATACTTCACCAGTATTTTCGTTTTCCCATCCACGATTGGTTGCTACTGCATTTTTCATCCACTTCGCTGGGGTTGCCCATTTAGGTAATGACATTTAAGTTCTCCTCTATTTTATATAACTTGCAATTTTTTTGGCTCTGGGTTTATTACCGTATTTTTCCATCGCCATTTGTTCTACTTCTTTTTTAACTTGGTTCGTATTATATTTAGGGTTCATTTCTCTAACGATTTCTTCCATTTCCTTTGCATCTTTTTTATCGGAATTTTCAATGATTATATTGATTTCGTTAATCTCTTCCCTTTTCATAATTTTATATGCAAGATCAACTAACTTAGGCAATGGAAGTTTTTCCATCTTAGACTTATTAGAGTCGTTGACCTTATCGTATATTTGAACAACTGCAGATGCAGTAAACAAATCAACGATAGTCCCTTTAATTTTCTTTGCCTGTTTGTTATCAACGATATCTCTCATATCATCAATAATAGACTCTGCAAAAAGTTCGGCCTCTTCTTTTAGTCCAAGTTTTTTTGCAAGGTCTGCGGCATCTTTGCCCATTCCATAAGAGTTGTCTTTGATTCTCTGTTTAAACCAATTTTTAATTACTGGACGAGCATCACCCTTTGGATTTTTCTTACCAGCATCCGCAAGATCGTCAAACAATTCATCGTCACCCAAAAGACTATAAAGTACCTCTGTTGCATCATCTCCCTCTTTTCCGAGAGTAATTGGTTTAGACATCAATTTCTTTAATGCAGTCACTTCGGATGACTTGTCAGCAAATGCCCAAGTACCTTCTTGCAAATCTTCATTTGTTAATTGGATTGCTTTGGAAATTGCAGGATCATCAGAAAGTCCTTTTGCAATCTTTTCAATTGTTCCGATAATCTGTGTCATATTACCACCCTTCCAACGAGGGTCATTAAGAACACCAAATGCCATCTTGTACTGTTTCGTAGAATACTTTTTCTCACTAATAGTTTCTAATTCTTCGAAAATTCTTGCTGCCTGTCCAAGAGATATAGTGTTAATCGCACCCATATCATCTAAAGTTCTAAACTTAATACTTGTTCTGTCTAGTTGTAGTTCGACATCATAAACTTTTCCGTTTTTACCACGAATACTATAGATAATTCCATTTTTCATTTTTGGGCTACTACCCTTAATTTTTGGAGCACGTTCTGTAATTTCTTCTTTTATATCTACAGGCGAAACTGCCATATCTCCGAAAGCCATTGTAACTCCTCCATCTCTTTTGTACAAATATCTTTTAGCACTAGTAGGACTATCTTTTCTTGCCAGAGTAATTTTTTCTACTGTGCCGTTACGAACCATGTTCTTAGACTTGACAATATACTCAATAAAATCTTTACCCTTCTCTAACGCAGAGTCATGTTTGATTTTAACAGTAGAACCCTTTTTTAGTTTATCAAAAACTCTAAGTAACTTAGGGTCGTTCATCTTCATACCTTCAACCATTTCTGCCTTTGAAGACGCCTCTTGGACTTCTTCCTGTTTATGTTTTGCTCTGATTGTTGCAAGAAGTTCTTCACCCATTCTCTTACCCTGAGATGCACTAACATTAGTTGGAAACTTATCCATATTTGATGGTAAAGGCCTTCCAATCATTTTTTCGGATTCTTTTTGGCTCTGTGGTTTTGTAAGAGTAACAATCTTTAGAGTATTCTTATTCTTGATCGACATAGGCGGCAGTTCTGCAGAAGCTCTAGACTGTTTAACACCCTTTTCGCTAGATGCCATCGCAACAACTTTGTTACCGTTTGCAGTATCAATCAGTGCATGGGTGTTTTTCATTGCTTCATTCATTTCTGGGGTTTCGTGAGAATATCCTAGTTTTTTCATGCGTTCATGATCTTCTGGGTTTTCTGCTTTGTAACCTTTACCTGTCTTTGGATCATACATCATATGTGGTTTGAATTCGCCTTCACCAAGTTCTACTTCTTCTTTGTACATGTTCAGTTCATATCTCTTGTTGTCAAGATTTGCAACTTGAATTTGTACACCTCTAGATTTACCCTTCTTATCAGTACCCATCAAACGATACGAATTAGTTTTTCCATTAGATGGTTTTTTAGGGCCCATAGCAACTTTATCGTCAATTTCATCTGGGTCGATTTCAATTCCAAGTTTTTTCTTTGCATGGTCATATGCATGTTTCATTGCACTAGAAAAGTCTTTGTGATATAACTCGTAACCAGTCGCAGACTTTGCTTCATCGAACCGCATTGAGTGTTGCCCAGTACTTCGAACCTTCTCTGCATCCTTCATAGTCTTGTAAGGTTTACCTTGGTTTACAAATTTACCCTTAGTCATAACCTGTACTTGGAAACCTTTGTTTGGGAGTTTGTCAACACCCAACTCTTTACGAATTTTGTCTTGTGCTTTGTTACCCAAATCAATGATACGAACCGTACCTTCTTTAGATGCTTCATCAAGATCTTCTCCAACAAGTCTTTTTGCATACGCATTAAACGACTTTTGATCTTCTACAGAGTCTTTACCTTTACCTAGACCTTGGAAAATTTCTCTCCATGCCTTTCCGTCATTCGTCTTTTTGAAGTATGCCTGCAGTTTAGCAGCAGTTTTTTTGTCAACATTTATAATTTCTTTATCATCATAAGATAGACTCCCAATTGCATGTTTACCAGCTCTAACTTCCCAACGTTCTTCTAAAATTTTATTAAAAATTTCTTCGGTGGTGATATCTTCTTTTCTATATCCAAGTTTCTTCAATTTCTCTTTAAATGCAGATTGTCTACCATCAAATTGCTTTTCGTTAGAAAGGTCTTTTTTACCTTGATCTTTATACATCAATTTCTGGAGTTTTTCTTTAAAGGCCTTTGTTCTACCATCCAATTCTTGTTTTTTAATTTCGATAGAATCTTTTACAGCGTTTTCTAAATTTCCCCTGTCGTTACACATATCACATCCTTTACCTTCACACTTAACGCAAGGCATCTTTCCTTCTTTTACCGCCTTCGCAACTTTGTCAGAAATAGTGACAGGATACTCCTTATCGCCAAATTTAAATTTTGTCTTGCCTGCTGATTTCGCAGCACTAGCAGCACCAATAAAGTCAGCAACATCTTCTTCTCTTACTTTTTTTGCAACATCCTTACTGATAGTGACAGGATACTCCTTATCGCCAAGTTTAAATTTTTTCTCACCAGCGGCCTGCGCTGCAGACGCTGCACCAATAAAGGCGGCAATGTCTTCAATTGTCATATTCTTTTTAAACATGAAAAATCTCCGTTTTTTTACTATTTATCTATTTTTTAACCTTGGCCCACAAATCTGCATCACCAGTAGTTCTTGTTTTCCCACCTGTGATAAAAGAATTCACTCTCGCAAACGCCCATTGTTGTGGAGTAGTTCCCGGCCTGTGGCCACCCTTCCAGGCCGCCATACCTCTATCATATACCTTTTTTAGAATTTCATATGAAATACCAGATTTATCTGCCTTTTTAACTAATCCAGCAATCTTTGCTTCGTCTAATGTCTCTGTACTATCTTCGCCAAACATCTGCTTATATTTCTTAGTATATTGTGAAGGTTTCGTTTCTGCATCTGTATCTCCAGGCGCTGGTTTATAAGAAGAATCTTTTCTATCTGGTTTAGATGCCTGTTTTTTAAAATGGGCAGCTCTTTTATCTTTAGTAGACTTGGACATCTCATCACCATCAGCATCTTTTGCATAATACTTTTTTGGTTGAGATCCCTCTTTGTCTTTGATATCTGGGTCTTGAGTTGTCTTTCTTTCGTAAATAAATTGTGAAAAACTTTTTATATTCTCTTCTAAATCTTCCGCAGAATAACCAAGTTTCTTTTTTAGTATATTCATTGCAGTTGCCATCTTAACTTGCATCCACTCATCGCCGTATCTTTTCTTAAAATCATCATCTGGCAAATCTTTTGCAATCTTTTCTAAATCCTTTTCTCTTTCTGGATTCATCTTAAAATCTTCTAGTTTATTTCCGTCCTTGTCGTACTTACCAGATTTCTTTTTCGCAATCGCAATCGCAGCCTGTTGAGCTCTAGATACACCTTCATCTTTTCCAGAAATCCTGTCACGGAAATCTTTTTTAATTTCTCCATCTGTCACTTTCTCAACATCTTGAATAATCTTTGGATTTTTTAATAATTTGCGTAGGTTGTTTTTAACTTCCCCAGCACTACTTGCATCTATATAAAAAGTAGGTAATCCTTCAATATCTACTTGATAATTTGCTTCCTCAAGACTTTCATATTTTAATTCTTTACTTGATGTAGAAAAATTCTTTTTACGCATGATTGTTTTATGTACAACTTCAAACTCACCATTCTTGTAATTGATGACTACAGGCAGATTTAAATTAGTTGACATGTCTTTGAGAACTGCTTCGATATCAGGATTTGACTTAATCTGCGAACCTTTTTTCTTTTGAATCTTTTTGAAAAACTTTTGAAGTTCTGCAACTTTAATCTCTGGGTCATTTCTTTTATCATTCATTCTGTCAACAAAATGTCTTGTAAATGTAACATCAATATCATACTTTGCAAGCATTCTATCTGCAAACTTTTCTAAATCATCAATTTGTTTTTGAGACACTTCCTCATTATTGTATATTTTTTTATATACCGTATCATAATCATCATCAATACCAATTTTAAAATCTAACTCTTTATAAACAGATTCCATCAATATTTCATCTTCGATATCTTCTACAATCTCTACAAATTCTGTTTCAATAAAACGTGAAAAGTCTGCATTGGTTGCTTCAAGAAACTCTAACAATTCTTCACTTATATTCATTGACTTTCTGAGAGTATCAAATAATTTTTTTCCATTAGACTTTTCAAAGTCAGAAGGCAAACCAGATTTAAATCCGTTGAGTATTTTACCAGTTTTCGGGTCTTTCTCATCTTCATATCTATTTGCAGCTGCTGCTGCTCTCATTTTAGATGCTGACATACCAGCAACACCCTCTGCATCAGGATCTCTTTCCCCCGCAGAAACTACTTCAATACCATCTTTAAAATCATAGAAACCATGGCTTCCTTCTTTACCATTATATTTGTTAAGTGTAGTTTTAAATTCTGTAACTCTATCTCCACCGACAACCATAATACATCTCTTATAACCCATGTCATATAACATAGGAGCAATCATAAATGCAGTCTTTGCATTTCTATTAGAGATGATATTGCGAGAATACTTTGGAAACATCTTTTTCATAAAACCAACTTTAGTTTTATGATCTAAAGGATCTTTTTTGTCATTTTGTGAATGACTAGGAAATACCATAAAGTCGGCGCCTTCTTTTTTAGCAACCGATGCAAGTTTTTTTATTAATTTTTCGTGTCCTGTGGTTGGGGGATTAAACCTACCAAATGTAAAAATTACTGTATCTTTCATGACCCTGCTCTTGTGATTTTAGTGATTCTTTCAATCTGTTGATTGATAATAGCCTCTCTATTGGGCCAGTAAATATACTCTTTTTCTTTATTCTTCATTAGATTATTTAGAAGAGGCATTATCAAGTTCTCCACCTCTTGTAATTTATTTGATACAATAACTTTCTCATTTTCATAGTAATCTTTTACTATAGAAACTTCATCCAACATACTTCCAAGGCGGTCTGCAAGATTGTCCATTTTATATTCTAAAAGTTTTACGCTCTCGCCTGTAGTCTCCAACTGAGAAGACATCTCTTGAGTATGGGTAGATGTACCAGTTAATCCTTTAAGATCATCTTCATCTACTGCTGTAAAACCAAAATCTATATCGTCTTGTGTCATGTGTCAAACCTATGAATTTTTATTTCTAATTTTCCACAGTCATATCCTTTTATGACTCTGTGAAAAACTCCTTTTTTTATTTTCAACATCATTCCTTCCAAAAGGAGAAAAGGAAATTCGTCATCATACTGAAAGTGCCATCCATCGGAGTATAATATTTCAACCAATCTAGTTTCATTGTCTCTGTGCCACACTAAATCATTTACATCAGAATCGCCAGAAAATGTTCTCTTTACTGTTCTTTCATTAATTACTTTTTCAATATATGGAACCATCATAAATCACCTATTACCAGAAAAAATTACCACCACCACTTAATCCAAGTTGTTTTGCATACTTTGGAAGTCTACATGCCCAATAGCCTGGTTTTGTCTTATCGTTTTTCTGATCGCAATTATGTCTTGCAACAAAACTCTTTCTTGCCTCTGGGTCATTAATTTTTGCAGTCAATCCTGTTGTATCCCCAAATGAAATCTTAATTACATTTCCTTTATCATTTTTAACATATACATAATACTTTTTCTTACCACCCCTCTTTGGGGAATTCAATTCTACATCTTCTTCCATCAAGGGGCAGTCTAAAGGAACATATACGGCATCAAATTCTTGTTTCTCAAACATCGCCCACTCACCAATATCTGTTTGTAACATTTCAATGTCGTAAAGGTCAAACTCGAGCTTACCTTCTTCATATAATTTTCTCGCCACTCTAAAGGTTTTGTAAAAATTATTTGAACCTAGACGAAAGACATTATCAATTAGTGGTATTTCATTCTGTCTATGATACAACACCATTTCTTCTATATTTTGAAACTGTTTATAAGTTTTCATCTCAATAACTTCTCCAATTCTCTCATAGTCTTCGCTGGATTGATATGACGAATACCAATACCACCTTTCGCTTCCCATTCTTTTATATTCTTAGGATAATCATCAATTAGAATATTTGGTTTATCATTTGTTGTAGCAAATTTCTGTTTATCTTCTCGTTGGACTAAATGTATTTTTCCATTCAATCTCAAATTTTTTGAAATCCAAGCTCTTTTACCTTTTTGCGAATTCGAATCTCTTTTGGAATATGCAGATAAAATGTTTGCATTGTACTTGTTTAACATTTTCCACATCTTTTCCGAGCCTGACATCCATGGTAGGGTGTGCCAAAAATCTTTCTTGGATTTAATATCTTCCCATCTTTCTTCTTTGTCGGTTGATGCAAAGTCTTTATTAAATGCGGTTGTATAACCGCCTGTGAAATTACAAAGAACTTCGTCCATATCACAATAAATTTCTGGCATTTCTTTTTCAAAAATATATTGATTGAAAGTTTTCATTTCATTAAACCTTTTATTACTTTTAGTGCCATCTTACCATCTGGGTGATGCGGATTAATACTGACTTCATCCCCATTAACAAAATCAGAAATACTAGCTGACTTGCCAAGAGCAGTAATTGCTTTGTGTAGTGGATCTTTTGGATCGTATCTTCGTTCAAAATTGGGTTTTCCTCTTAGTTCGACCCAGCTCTTTTCTTTAGTATCCCACATCTTAAGTACATCTTGATCTTTACCACGAACCAATTTGAGCTTAATACCTTCAGAAAGATATTGAGTAAAACCTAACATCAGTCATCGTCCATTTCGTCCATGATACTGTAATCATAAACAGCGTCGATGTAATCCTTTGCCTTCGTCACTTTAGAAACTACCCACGCCTCCATTTCATATTCATTATTTTGTGGATTATCGACTTCTTCCATAAGTGCCTCTGCAAGTTCTGTGGACTTATTAGAAAGAATGATGAGTTGTCTCAACATCATCTCCAAACTATCCTGTGCAAACTCTGCGTCTTCTATAAATAGTTCTTCTTTAATTCCTCTTGCGGCCTTTTCTGCAGAAATCCACTTTTTAGCGACAGTTTTAGTTGGTGATTTCTTTGTCCACGCTCCAATAGTTCTATATGCCCTCATAACATCTCTTTCAAAGTCTGCGCCGTCAGAGTTATCAATTACAAACATTTTTTCCTTAAATGCAGACTGAAATTTACCAATGTTTCCTTGAACACCTTTCCACATAGATTCAACTTCATTGTCTGGAAGACTTCTCGCTCTTAATCTATTTCGGTTTAATGCGGTGTCTAAATCGGTATTGACAAAAATCATTGCGGTTTCGTAACCCATCGCCTCTAACTTGTCTTTTTGTTTTTTAATTTTATCATAATCTTTTCCAGTACCATCGACAACAAGTCCAAGTCTACCCCTCATATATCCCGCCTGTTGCGCCGCAGTAAGTGCTTTTGCTTTACCTCTTACTTGTTGTCCAAGGTCAGAGAAAACATCATCTGGATTTCCTTTGTCCAGTCCCGACTTATCCAACGCCCTTTCAAATGCAGGGTCGGAGTTTACAACTCTCAATCCAAAAGAAGTAAGTGCAGTTCTACCTACAATAAAAGATTTACCAGAACCTGGCCCACCGGCGAGGAACACCGCCTTAAAGATGCCTGGGTCATTGATACCTTCTTCTAAAGTTTCTTCATTTCTAAGATTTTCGATTATATTTCTTATATCCATTTTACTTGTCCCATGCCTTTGCTGCAGTAAAGTTATTATAACTAAATTCCATTCGATCAACAATTTTCACGGCATTACCCTTTGTATCAATTGCAACATAACCTTCTGGATTTGTCACTTCATAACCGTTTTCTGTACGAACAAAAATCTGCGTTAACTGTTTAACACTATTTAGTTTATTTATAATAAGAGATTTAGCACCAATTAATTCTTCCATAAAATCAACAATTGAATATGCAACACTGTCTAATTTAATTAATTGTTTTACTGCATCATCTCTAATTCTTTCTTTATCTTTTCTTGCACCTTCTGTTTTTAACTTTGCAATAACTTTTTCGTCAAAAAACTTTTTAACATACATCGAATAGTCTAAATTTTTCATGTTCTTTGTAGAAATATTCTGTCCTTCACGAATATATGTGTTGAGATAGGTTTTGAAACTTGCACCAGCAAGTCCTTTAATAAAAATTTTGTTTTGGAGTTGCATAAATGTTTTAAAATCGTTTGATCTGATTTTCTTAAATTTTCTACCAACTTGAGACATTTGCCCATCGAGTGTTTTTAGTTCGGACGAAGTAAATTTTGCAGAACCAGAAACATCTTTATATGTTGCATCATCCATCCACACAGATGATGTTTTCTTTAATCCAGATATATTCACACCAAAAGAGGCCGTCATCGATGGTAAATCTTTTCCAGAATATGTTGTATGCCAAACAACACCAATCTTTGCAGCGTTGATTGCCTTTCCTAAATCAGAATCTTTCTGAACTGCATACATCAATGTGTTTTGTTGGAATGTTAGATATGTCTCGCCATCAAGTGTTTTTTCTGACACATCATCAGTAAACATTAAGTCTCCTTGAATAACACCCCTAATTCCCAATTTAGAAAATTCTCGATATGCAACAGTAAATTTTGATTTTAATGCGGGACTTAGTTTTATATCTGCATCGATCTCTGCAGTACTTTTATATAATAGTGGAGTCTCATTAAATACAGATTTTTTTGCGATAAAGAATTTTCCATCACTTGGATCTATTCCAGCGAATATAGCAGGAGCACCGTCCCACTTAACTGTCATGTTTACTTTAGAATCTGAATTTCCTGCCAACATGTCTCTTAAAGATAAAAGAAATTGTACAGCGGCACGGCCACCATCGATTCCAAAGTTGAGAATTTCATCTTCAAGGTGTTCTAAGTGTAGATTTTTTCCACCTTTTGATTCAGTAAGATATTTTTTAAATGATTGCATTAGTAAAGTTTCCCGAATGGCCCAAATATTTTCCCCTTCTTTTGGGCAAGATATGTTAAAGTTGTTAGTAAATCATCTCTTTTTTCATCATTTGTGATGGAGACAATTTCACACACCAAATGGAGTTGCATCAATTTACTATGAGCATAATCTGGTCTTGATGTGTTAAATGCCGATACCATATTTTTTTGAAACTGGTTTTCGGTTATTCCTGTATATTGTTTTACTTTGTTGAATTTATATAAGAATTTATTATAATCGTTCATGAATTCTTCTTCAGATGTAGGATAGTTTGTATTATCATTATCCCAATTAAGGCCTTCGTCTGTAAAAATTTTTCTGGCCATGTCTAAAGGAACTTTACCAAGTCTTGCGGAAGTTGCGCCCAAGTCTGTTCCTTCAATTTTTAAATTATTAAAACCAGCACTATTTTGTCTGATTTGAAATTTAATTCTTCCCTTTTTACCTGATACAACAATTTTGGTATCTGAGTTAACAAACTCTCCATTTCCCTTTGTCTTAAGATTGATATCGATGTCTTGTAATTTAAAGTTATATTCTTTATCATCAAAGATGTCCATGTTTTCTAGATTTACAAGTTCCCATCTTGCAGTTGTACCTGACATCTTTTTTAGGGAAATACCAACTATTCTTCTTTCATGGAACATATCTCTTAGAATGGCGTTAAATTCTTCTAGGGAAGTTACATCATCTAATACTTTTTCTTTTAAGGTGTTTTTTACTTTATTAAGGTCAGATACCAACCATATGTCTGCAGGGTTCCAAGTATCTTTTTTTGCAATACCATATTTTTGTTTACAAATTCCAGTAATGTAATCCATAAATCCACGGTCTCTGGAATAGTGTTTATAACTACTGTTTCCGACTTTATTATATGTTGTTAATTGCTGCTGAAAGAATGTATTTTCCCATTCTTCATTCATAGCTGGATAAATCTTTTTTAGATCATCACGGTATAGTTTCATAAACTTGCCTTGATCTGTGTATCCATTATTTTCAATACCCATTTTTATCGCAAAAAGGGAGGCGAGTTCTTGCATCTGGGTAGTTTTCCCATCAGAACCGCCTCCCATTCCACTAAAGGGCGCTTTATCTATTTGTGTCCACTTGTATCCATTAAAAATTGGAAGGTATTTACCACTTTTTGTCAAAGAACTCATAACTCTAGGTTGCGACTTGTCCTTCACTGCCCCAAGAAACTTCTTTACTTCTGGAGTCAATTGAACCATAGCCTTTGATCTATCCGCAAACTTTAGTTCTTTTTTACTATTAATCACATCTGCAACCATATTCAAGTATGGTTTTTCAAACTTTGTTTCTTTTGCTCCAAGGTTTGCCAATGGAATTCCCTTTTTGTTGAGTTAATACCATTATTTATAATTTTACATATAATGTAGATAAGTGCCGACTACATACTTATCATCAGACTTTGCAGACATACACTGATGTGGATGTGTCCAGAAAGGTGGCCAGATTGCGAGCCTCCCCCTAACTGGATTCACACTTAGGTTATAATCTGGAAAGACTGTTTCGCCACCCTCTTCAACATCATTCAAATAGAAAAAACATGCAACAAATCTTTTTGCAGATAAGTGGTCTCCAACATCCGCATGATATTTAAAATCATCATCAGAACCCTTAGTGTATTTTTTCATCTTAATTTCTTCATTGACACACTGGCTAGGAAAAAACATAATATTATTATGTCTCCGATACATTTCAGTATACTCAGAAATAATACCTAAAAGTTTCATAGACCATTCTTCAAATTCTGGGAACTTTTCACATAGTTCTGGGTCAAAGAAATTTACCTCAGTATATGTTCTTGCTTCGGTATTTAATTTTCTCTGATGGTCAGTTGCCGATTCGAATAACTCGATCATCTTATTACAATCTTCATCTGATAAAACATTATCCCAAACCGAAATGAATGCTCGTTGACCATCGGGTGGTCGCATATCAAATTGTTCTTCATCTACTTCAAAATGAATTGTTGTTTCTGCAGTAGTAGCAGTATTTGTTTCTTGTGTCATATTTTTATCTCCACACTTCCGATTTTTTTCTTTCCTTCGTTTTGAAAATTCTTATAGGATGATGTACTCACTTCTGATACAATATCATTTTGTGCAGAATTTTCTGCATCGTAAAGACGCATCTTTGGCCTATCGATTCCAACAACAAATCGTTTATTATTGTTAATATCATTATATCTATTCTTCAACTGTTTAACCAAAATCTGATTCATGTCTTCCAACTCTTCAGTAGATATTAACGCAAACATCAAGTCTGCAGTCGCAGGAAGTCCAAATGACTCTGAAGTATCTGTTAATTCAACATCTGTATTTGAGTAACCAGAACGAGTAGTCTGTGTTGCGGTGATGATAGGTACATCATTCTCAACAGCAAGTCCTCTCAGTTCTTCTGCGATTGATTTTACAAGTGTATAAGAGTTTATACCAGCACCATAACGTATTCTTGCAGAACTACAAATATTCAAATAGTCAATGAATATAACATCTGGTGTAAAGTTCTTTTTGATTTGTAATTCATTCAACAAATGTCTAAAGTGATTTGCATTAGCAACTGCAGTTGGATACTCTTTAATAATCAACTTACCAGTAGTTTTATTTTTAATCTTTTCTATTTTCTTTTCGAATGCAGATTTGGAAATACTTGAAACATCTGCGATAGAAATGTTAAGTAAGTTGGCATCAATTCTTTCTGCAATTTTTTCTTCAGACATTTCTAATGTAATGTATAAAACGTTTTTCCCCATCATATAATGGTTTGCAGCGAGATCACACATAAACAAAGATTTACCAACACCAGTACCAGCAAGAGCAACATTTAATGTTTTGTTTGATAGTCCACCTTTGGTAATTTCGTTGAACAAGTCCAAATGAAAAGGTATCTTCTCTTCTACTCTATTGTAAAACTCAAATCTATCTTCAAAGTTATCGACAAAATCATGGCCAATATGTGTATCAAACGATACCGCAAGTGCATCTTGTAATATTTTTGGTAAGTCACCTTTTTGGTCTTGATGGTCGTTCAATATACCAATCGATTTCATGACTGCATTATATAATGCACGTTCTTGACACCACTTTTCGGTATGATCTACTTGCCAGTCAGTTTCTTTCTCATCTGTTTCTTTTAATTTCTCAATGAGGATAAGTGACTCTTTAAAATTATTTTCACTTAAACTAACATCATCTAATGATATCATCAAAGAGTCTTTGGTTGGCGTAGTATTGTATTTTTCGACATGACTACGAATCAACTCAAATATAACTTTATTTGACTCACTAGTAAAATAGTCTTTTTCTAGGTATGGTAATGTTCTTCGCACATAATCTTCATTAGAATATAATGCACTTAGAATTACACTTTCACTTAATTCCATTCAATTTATCCGCTTCATTATAAAGTTTTTTTGCTTCGGACTCTAAGGTCTTCGCTCTATTATGTAGTTCTAAAATCTTTTCTTCTTTAGTTAAAGTTTTTTTTTGATCGATCAAAGTAATTGTTTCTGGTTCTTTATCTTCAGTACCATAAACTTCTTTCCACTTATCTGCAGGACATCTTAGATTTGCAATCTTTGCTTTTGCAGGCATAAAACATCCACACTTTTTACATACGAGGGCCAAACCTTGAAAGTGTTCGCACCCTCTACAAGTATTGAGTCTTTGTTTATACACATGTTTAGAAGCAAAGATTTTCATCTAATACCAACTCTATATTTCTTTTTCAAGAAGTCATTGAACTTAGAGTCCGCCAGTAGGGTTTCCCAAAACTCCATGGAATGAGTTTCTTTTTCACGAAACTTCTTATCATCAACCGCACCAGTTTCTGGATCAACCATTTGATACCATCCACCAGATCTAGATATTACACCATAATCTAGTGCCATGTCAAGAAGACCTGATGAATTATCTACACCATTTTCCCAAGAAACTGAAATGGGGATTTTAGACTTCTCTCTGACAAACCTAGACTTCTCCACATTGATTACAAAATGATAACCTTGGATTTCGGCACCAACTTTATCCTGCTGTCTACCTACAATCCAAATTGTATCTGCACTATAGTACATACCTGTTCCACCAGAAACTACCTTCGTTGGATACAGACCCTGTGAGTCATATGTATGATTAATTGCAACCATTGGAATATCTTTCATTGTTAGATGTGGAGTTATCATTCTAAACAAAGATTTAAATTGTTTTGCTCTTGTCATATCAGCGGCAGACTTTTGATTCTCTGCATCGTCTACTTCTTTTTTGGATGCAAGGTTTCCTACAGAATCAACCATGATGAAAAGTTTATCTTCTGTTTGAATTTCTTTTAATTGCGAAACCATATCAAATTTTAATTCTTCCAGATCAGTAACTGGAATGTGAACTACTCTTGAAGTGTCAATTTCAAACACATCAAAATAATTCTGCGGCGTGCCAAACTCACTATCATAAAAAAGTGCAACACCTTCTGGATACTTGTCAAGATATGCCTTCATCATAATCAATCCAAACGCAGTCTTGAAGTGTTTACTTGGGCCTGCAACCATAGTCAACCCAGATGTGTATCCTTTATCTAACGAACCAGAAAACGCAACATTCATTGCAGGAATGTTTGTAGGAATATTATCCTTTTCGTGTAGAAATGGAGACTCAGAAAGAGTGTTTACTCTTCCATCTTTGAAAGAACTATTCTTTCTCAATTTACTCATTAATCCCGACATATTATTCTCCTATTAAAAAAAATCGTCTATTGTGAATATTTTTTCAACCTTCCATCCAATCGCATCGGTGATGGTTTTAATTGGATCAAGGAAGGCCTTTTCGAATTGTTTTGTATAATCAATGTAATCATTTAATCCAAACTCATCTGGAATAATTGATGCCATTGCAATGGTATTATTACCGATTGGATTTGGTTCTTTAAGGTAAACAAACTTAATCTTTTCGCCCTCCTTAATAACTGGATAAGTCATATCCAATTTATGTTTCTTAACCAAATTATTGAAATGAATAACTCCTTTTACATGGATGGGCGTTCCCTTCTTGAATAGTGATACAGAATCGAAATACTTTCGTAATCCGTTAACACTTCTAGGAAATGCAACTTCGTCTACAGGAAAAGTTTTAAAGTCTTCTCTAAAAGTGTCGATAAACTCAATAAGTTCATCATTATCACCACCCATAATAACCTTAAAGGATTCTTTTAACTTGTCCCGACATGCGGCCGGAGTAGATGATCGAACCGCCTCAATACCCATGATTTTTAGGTCTGGTTTTTTGAATCGAACACCTTCACTATCATGAACATTTAGAATATATCTTTTCTTTGCAGTCCACAATCCTTTTGATGCAATCACTTCTCTTTTCATGAACATCTTCTGTTCATATGCATTCATATACGAAGCAAGTTCTTGATAACTGCGATCAATAAAAGGTTCAAATTTCTCCTGAGCGACTCTATCAAGAAAGTTAACAATTCGTTCCGTTTGTACACCACCCTCAATCGTCTCTCCTGCAGTTCCTTGGTCAAACACTTTATGTACCAAGTCACCAAGAGTGACGTATATCGAATCCGTATCGCTTGCAATAACATAATTCTTTTCTTGTTCATTTTGTAGAATTTTGTTAACATATTGATTTACCTTTTTTTCAATCCATCTGATAGATAACTGTCCAGATAGAGTGATAGACTCCGCCTGTCTAATGTCGAAATACCTAAAGTACTGATTCCCCAACGCACCATAGGCGGAGTTGAGAAGAATCTTTGCGGCCATCTGTTTGTTGTTAAGTGCGGCAATTTTTTGATCTAGTTCTTTGAGGTCGCCGATACCATCAATTTTCTTTTGTTTTGTCTTCAACATTTCCTTCTTGTACAAAACTCTGTCATCATACATCTTTTGCATAAGTTTTGGGAGGAAACCTTTCTTGTCATTATTATATAGAACACCATTGGGGGTAAGTGACAAGTTACTCTTAGAAATAATTTCTGTATTTGTTTTCATTTCTAATAGATCATCAACGGACGTATCTACTCTATCAGTTTCAACCAAAGTTTCAGGCGAAATGTTGTACTGCATAATAAGGTGCGGATATAGACTGTTCAAGTCAAACGAAAGAATCCAGTCATGCATTCCGACAGTTGGTTCCTTTACATATGCACCGGCGTATGCAGCAGTTTTACTGTTATGTCTTTTTGGGGGGATTACAATATTATCTTTTTTAAGATGATTAAATGCAATCGAGTCCCAAGTTTTGATGGGGGAAAATACCTCATCATAGTTTACTCTCGCCTCGTATGCAATTGTAATCAACAGTTCCAAAAGTTTAAGTTTATCGTCAAGTTTATCGACAAGTTCAACGTCTTTGATATTATAGTCAATATACTTTTGATAATCCTCTTTGTAGAACAAGTGCATGTGTGAGAACTCTGAGTGATCTAACTTTCTTTCACCCAACTCGACAAAGGCAATATGATCGAGGCGATAACTTTCTCTTGTCACATAGGTAAACTTTCGATATAAGTCAAGATAATCGACAATAGTAATACCAAGCACATTAACTTGTTCTTGCAATTGTCCACGAATATTTTTTTGCATTCTATCTACAATGCCCCAAGGAGAAAGTCTTTTAGTGTTACTTTCTCCAAGAATTTTTGTGATACGATTTACAAGATAACTCATATCAAACTGATTAACATTCCAACCAGTCACAACATCAATATCTGCGGCCTCCCACAAATTTAAGAAAGACTTAAGAAGTTCAATCTCACTGGTACATTTGTAATACTTAATATTAAGATGGGACAATGACTCATTAGTGTTTTCCCAATCACCCAAACCAAGAACAGTGTACATATCATCATACTTAAGAGTAATGGCGTTAACACGTTCTATTGCCTCTAGAGGATTGGGGAAACCGTTTTCACACTCAACTTCAATGTCAAGTGTTGCAATTCGAATCTTCTCCAAGTCAAATTCTAAATCTGAATAGTTATCTGCAATGTATGGATAAACAAACTGAGTCATTCCATAGAATGAAAGAATACCATCATTTTCTTTTATCTTTGCTCTTGCGGAAGATATATCTGGGAACTTTACCTTCCTCAAATACTTACCGTCAAGAGAACGATGTGATGTTTTTTCTTTTACTTCATAAAAAAGAGATGGCGAGTAAGAAGTGCGATACCTCTTACGCTCACCATCAACAGTTTCTTTGACAAGAATTTTATTTCCAAGATTTTGGATATTAGTATAAAATCGCATGATTCCTCATTATGTAAATTACTAGGTGTATTATATCACACAACGCACAATAAGTCAATCACTAAACTTTAACAAATCCGTGATTTCCGCCTTTTGGTGTTTTGAGTGTTGGCGTGCTTGGTGGAAGAACCAATCCACTTCCAAATATTTTATTGTATTCATTAGTCAACTCATTTACAGGGTCGACAATAAATCCAACATATGATTTGGCAACTGTAATTCCATCTGAAGATTTTGTATATGGCATAAAGGGTGCCAGTCCTACTCTTGCAGTAGCGGTTGTTGTATCAGCATAAGAAGTGGCAATCTGACATACATCTTTTATGTAGATAGTGCCATCTTCTTTTTCTGATACATCACCCATAATCTCTTCACCAGAAATTAGCCGAAGAACCTTAACTGCCATCAGTTGTTTCTGTAGGTTCAGTTGTTTCTACAGGTTCTGGGGTTTCCACTGTTTGTGGGACTGGTTGCTGTTGAATATTTGCAAAATACTGAATTACAGTTTTCAATTTGTCTTCTGCCATTGCAAGGCGACAAAGCTGTTCATCCATTGCTTCAATCAAATCACTATGTTCACCAACACCTACAGAATTTTCAAAATATGTTTGAAGATTTGCAATTGCCATATCTCTTTCATATTCATATTTTCTAATAAGTGCTCTCAGTTTCATACTATTGGAATAATCGAACTTCATCCGCTTTCGCTCCTTTTTTTATCCATTTTTTTTCATTTTTAATGTGTGTTCTTAAACGTTTTTGTAACTCTCTACTTTCTTGAGTGTCACCTAACCATTTAATAACTCTTCTTTCGAACCATGCCCATTCCATGTTTAATATTTTCTGTACAACAGCGGGATGGGCAACTACGATTTTTTTGTTATTCAATAAGTCTTGAATTAAAAGGTCATTTGGCAATCCTGGCGAGAATTCAATATCTCCCATTTCTCCAGAATTTTTAGAAACCTTATAAACCTTATCATCACTCATCTCAATTTCGGTTTCTTGTTTTGTTAATTTCATTAACTATCGCCTTTAACAATCCATTCTTTTTCGTCTTGAATTTCTGCACGGCGTGTTTTGCACAACTTCATCAATTCATTAAGGTGTTTTCTTGCACGAATTCCTGCAGACTTATTACCTTTCAGAAATTTTTCATTTTCTAATTTATATTGTTCTAACTCAATTGTTAGTTGGTCATGTGTTTCCATTTTTAATCCTCATCAAATGATGGGGGGAATGGTTCCCCCCCAATTTTTTACTCTACCAAAAATTTTTTCTTTTTATTTGGCAGTGTTTTAGAACCACCGATATCAATTCGGCGAGGTTTCTTTTCCTCTGGGATTACATGTTCTAATTCAATAACAAGCAATCCATTAACTAATTCAGCACCCACTACAATAATATCGGCATTTAGTGTAAAGGTTCTTTCAAAGTCCTTTCCAGAAATACCTCTATGTAGGAATGCAGAATCATTTTGTTTTTCTTGGACAGAACCTTTTACTAGTAGAATACTTTCTTTTACTTCTACTTCAAGTTCGTCTTCCGAAAATCCAGAAACTGCGAGTTCGATACGATATTTCGAATCTGTTTCTTTAATTACATTGTATGGGGGATAGTTTTGCGTTGTTGCTTGAGTCATTGCCTCAAGTTCATTAAACAATCTATCAAACCCGACACTGTAACGCATAAATGGGTCTAAACTTCTTAATCTTGTACTAACCATGTTTTTCCTCCTATATTTAGCAAGGTTTATGTACTGTCCCTTTCGGTAACATATGGATTTTACTGCGATTGCACGATGGAATCCATGATCCATATACTATATATAATCAATATATAATATTATTCAAGTCTGGTTGAAAAAAATTTGGGCCTTTTAGAACTTTTCCATCATCTCTATAGATAGGTTTGCCGTCAAGTCCTAATTTAGACATATTAGAACGATGAACTTCATCGAAACATTTATCTAAGTCTATACCGTAGGCATGTCCAGCGCCATAGACAACATACAACAGATCAGTTAATGCATCTGCTACTTCTACTAAATCGTTGTCTAGGATTGATGCTGCCTTAAGTTCTTGCAACTCTTCTTCAATCAATTCATTTCTCAAATTAACAATTTCTTTACTTGGAAATTTTGCATCTTTTACAACTTCTTGTTCAAAAGTTTCCATAAATTGTTTTACTTTTTCAAAATTAGTCATCAAGTAATTCACCCTTTCAAATTATTTTTTTCTACCAATATTATACTTTGGTACTAACTCCCAATTATCTTTTTCTTTATGAGAAATGATTTTAATTTGAGAAATCGGGGCACTTTCAAATTCGTCTGTTTTAACAACATCGATTAATCCCCACTCTTTTAATAAATTTACAATTGTATTTCTTCTTGCCCTATCATTTTCAGAAAAGTCAGATGTTTTTCCATCAAGTTTAAACAACTCTTTGAAATGAACGATGTAATATTTTCCTTGTTTATGAAGAATATGGCAAGACTGAAAAAGTTTTCTATCTTTTTTTGATGCAACACCAATTCTAGTTAGTGTCTCTCTTATTTTTAAGAAGTCTTCTTGATCACCAAGTGCAACTTCCACTAAAGTTTCTAGTACTGACATAATTATCCGCCTTTATTCAGCAGACTCTTTATATCCTCTATTTGTTCTTTTGTTAGGATATTAAGAACCTGTTCTGTTTTTTTATTATTATATCCATAATATTCTTTTACATAATCAAAGTCATTATGAATAGTCTTCTTATGCCAAGGAGAAAACCTTTTCCTTGGACGTATACTATTTAGTAAATAATCGAATTGTAACTTATTATCAAGATTATGATATTTGTTCATTTCGTTGGCGTATAATATAGTGTCTTGGAAATTGGAATAGTTCTTGTTTACAAGATATGACTGATAGTTTTTCTCCCATTGTTCATCATTACTATCCATTAATCTCTTTTTTGTATGAGAGATTGCAGGAATGTAATCTTTAAATAAATCGTAACTCATTTCCAGTCACACTCTACCATTAGTTCAGTAAGACATGCAACTAGATTGATTTCCTGATCTGCAACAAAGGCAGACTTATACGAATACTCTGCAATCGTTACAACTGCCTGAGGTATGGAAGATGGTTCCATATGATCGTATAATCCATCGTAGATACTTCTAAACAAAGTATTAGGGTCATTATCTAAATTTTGATTTACCCATCCACGCATATCAGTAAACTTTTTATCTTTTAGAGCGGATACCAATTTACCAAGATTGATTTCGCCAACACTAGTCAGAAGGCCTTCATCAATCTCTCCACCTATAGAGTAACGTTGTAACTCATTTAAAACTCTTCGCCAATCTGGGAAGTGTTTCATTACAAGTTGTTGGATAACTTTTTCTTTATACTTGATATTCTCGTTATCAAGAATCTTAAGAACCCTGTTATAAAAACCAGAAGCAAGTTTTGGTTTATCTTTTTTTGCAATCTTAAACTCTACTAGAGAACACCTACTATGAAGTGGTTCGATGATGCGATTTTTAAAATTACAAGTGAGAATAAATCTGCAATTGCCTGAGAATTCTTCGATAAACCCACGCAAAGCAGGCTGAGTCGATTGCGGATTGAGATAGTCTGCCTCATCTAAAATAATAACCTTTCCAAATTCTGCATCATCACTGGCGCTAAAACTTACAGTCGATGCATAGTTTCTAATCTTAGTTCTAAGAGTGTCGATGTTTCCATCTTCAGAACCATTCACTAATATGTAGTCAACATTAAGTTCTTCACACAACGCCCTTGCAACAGTCGTTTTACCGATGCCAGGCCCTCCTGCAAGGAGTAGGTTAGGAAGACTACCGTTTTCTATAAACTCCTTGAAGGACGCCTTTAGGTCGTCCGGCAAGATACATTCGTCAATGGTTTTAGGGCGATATGACTCTACCCATAGATAATTCTCAGAACCCATTATCACTCTCCGTAAACAGAATCTTGTTCAAGTGTAATCCAATACTGAATGGGAAGTTTCTGATGACGGAAAGTAGAGATTTTATTCTTAGAAATACTTACAGAATAATCACCTTCGATAAGTTTCAAGTTCTCAGACTTGAAAAACATTCTAAAGTTTTTATCGCTCACACCAACTGGTTCTTTTGCAACATTAGAGGTGTCATCTTTCTTGTCTAATGCACACAAGAATACCTTTTCATCATCACCAGTTTCCAAAGAAAAATCTGGAAGTCCACTTATAGATGCAACTTTATTGATTGTAGAAAGTGTTGCACTAGGAATACTAACATCAATATCCCATGTTGGAGATGGTTTAGAGCCTGATGGATTGTTTTCTGACCCATCTAGTTCAAATGTATTTTCTGTATATACAATAATAGACGGTTCTGCAGCATAGAACTTATAACTCTTTTCGCCATTATACATCATCACTTGCTTTTCTTGAAATTCAATTTCTGGGTATACTGACAACAGATTTAAAAACTTCGTCAAATCATAGATACAAAAATCTACTGGAAATTCTTCAGTCACATCTGCAGCTGCAAGGATATTTCGCATCACGGAAATAGTCGAAATTCGATTACCTTTTTTAAGATAAACCGACTGATTAATAGTAGAATAATTTTTTAGAATATTCTGGGTTGTTTCACTCAATCTCATTTTTAGTTTCTCCATATGTTTTATCATGATTAAATAAAGCTAGTATACCATAATGAATGATTTTCATCAAGTCTTTTCTGTAATCTTCTGGCGTTTCGCCTTTTTTTCCATATCGATTGGAATATTTGTCAATATTTCCCATACAGAATCCTTCACCATGACCACGGGCCATGATTACTTCTGTAGACTGGAAAGTATTTTCAGAATAATGTCCTTCATATGTTTTGTCAATGTATGCCCGAATTTCTTCGAGCAATACATCTTCGTTGAATTTATAATCTATCAAAATGGTTCCTCATTGAATAGTTCATCATCATTAGTTCCCATGTTTGCGACATCTTCACCACCGTTAATCTTGGTGAATAGGTCAACAAAGGATGACTTTGTATCTTCATCAAAACGATTTGTACAAAGTTCTACTGCCTTGAACACATCACCAAAGATTGAATATGTCTCGACAATGTGGACTAGACGGCGAGTAGAAATAATTTCATCGATACCACCTTCTTCAAAGGTTCGGCGAATTGCAGAAGCCCAAGTAGTAAGGTCTTCGATAATTTTTGTTTCTTCAGAACCTACCTTACCAAAGGAAGTAAGATGGTTTGTAAGAATTTTCTTCTCTACTGGTTGAGTAGGATACTCCTGTTCAAAGGTCACTTTGAATCGTTCCAAGAACGCCTCATTCAGAACGTTAGTACCGATAAACCGACCATCATCAGAACCTTTACCTTTTGTGTTTGCAGTTGCGATAACTGTAAACCCAGGCGCAGGGCGAACCATGCGGTTATCTTTCTTTAGGTAAACTCCCTTACCATCAATGATAGATTGTAGACACATAATCTTGTTTGATGCAAGGTCAATTTCATCAAGAATAAGAACAGCACCACGTTCCATTGCATCAACAACAGGGCCTTGCGAAAAGACTACATTACCATCAACAAGGGTTTTATCCCCCAACAAATCTGATTCATCAGTTTCGATAGTAATTGGAACAGTAATACATTCACGTTTCAGTTGGGCGCAAAGTTGTTGAGAACCGTAGGTTTTACCATTTCCAGAAAGTCCAGTAATGAAAACAGGATAAAAGATTTGTGATGAAAGAATCTTTTTCATATCATTGTAGAACCCAAACTTAACAAAGTTTGGATCTTTTTCTGGAACCAATGATTCTGTATGACGTTCTGGCATCGATACTGCCGACTTTTTTGTTTTTGTAATAGGGACAACGTTGCCTGTAATCATGTTGAACACATTACTTACATTATAGGAACCATGTCCTTGACGGTTTTGTGTTTTGCATAGCCATTGGGGAGTTGCCTCACCAAAACCTTCTGCTTCTGCAAGGATGTCTTTTTTACGGACAACACTACCATACTTGGTTTGGAGTTTTGAAAGGAACTCCACCTTTTTGTCTTTATTCCACATTATATATTCTCCACAGGGAAGGTTTCACAAATCATCATTTCAAGTATATAATACCAAAAACTACTAGGGTTGTCAATAGTTTTTGGCATTTATTTCACCAAATCAACAAATTTATTTAAAAGTTGGCGACTGGTTTTTTTCTTGGATTGGAATTTTGCAAACTGTTTTGCAATTTTTGCGTTAGTCATATCATCACGAACTTCCAATTCATCTTCACTGCCTTGATTACGCATATCAAGAATGTAATACTCATCATATCCGCACTTAGTAGCTGTCAAGAAACCCTTGGTACGAGACTCTTTTAAGTATGATGAAACAGCAGTCCAATCATTTTGTTTATCCATATAGTTATAGATAGCGCTTTTCAAATCTCGAATATTGTTCACAACATAAAACCCAATAGAAGCGGCACTATGTTTCTTTTTCATATAATCCAAATATGCATCAGTCTGACTATGTTTTTTTGTATCATAAGAAAAGAATGTTCCTGTATTCTTATCCTTTACAAAAACTAAGGTGGATTTGTGAGTGCGGCGCCAGCTGAATATATTATGAGAGATATATCTATGTCCGTCAGAAGATTCGGCGACTTGTTCAAAATGATCTCCTGCCTCACCATCTGTCAAAACTACAAAACTCATTTTTTGCACCGAGTTTTCTTTACGAAACCGTTCTACTACTCTATCCAGAATAATTAAAGAATCGTTAAGAGGAGTTCCCCCCATACGGTATTGTTCCAGTTCATAAGTCACGCCGTATATACAGTATACATTCGCATATGCAAGATTGATATATTGGCGACATGCCTCATAGAAATCTGATTTTTTCATTTTATGAGACAACATGCAGTGAAGTTTTACATTTTGGGATAAAACATGATCTCCTACTTCTAGAGAATCCAAGATTGCATGTTTATCACCTCTAGAACGATTTTGATCACTGAAGTTGTAAACCTCAAAAGGAATTCCAACTCGGCGACAGAATGTTGCAAGAATAATTGTCTGTTCTACTGTTTTAACCAATTGACGATGCATAGAACCTGACCAGTCAACAAGCATAACCATACCATGGTTTTTACCTTCTGGAATGACACTTTTCTTTTTAAAGATATCGTCATTCAGTTGGAAACTCCAGAGTTTGTTAGAGTTGATATTACCAGACTTTGCAATATAACTTTTCGCATACTCATCAGCAGATTTCTTCATTTCAAATTCTTTTACAAGATAAGAAATTGTTTTATTATGTTTTGCAAGAAGATTAGTGTACGAGTTTGTCCAATGGTTCTTCATTTTTTCAGTTGCAATCAAACTCATATCTAACTTCTTTGCAAGATCATCACGAACTTCAGTCCACTGAATAATATAATCATTTACATTGAATTTTGGAATATCAAGATATGTGATAGTTGCTTCATGATCTATCAATTCTTTAAGTGCATCTGCAAGGTCGGTTGCTGTCTTAGAAACAAACTCACTATCATTAAGTCCAGAACCACCTTCCTTACCACCAATAGATGTTTTGGAAGTTTTTTCACTGGCTGATGGAGAACCACTGTTTGCAGAAACTTTCTCTTCTGAAGAAGAGTCAGAACCCTCATCATCACTTTCATTTTCTGAATTTTTTTCTTGACTAGCATCACCACTACCGTCAGTATCTTCAATCTCTTCAGAACTATCAGAAGAAGTATCAATACTTTGTTCATCTGGATTTTCTTCTGCATCAGATGGTGCAAAAGAACTTTGCATCTGATTTTCTTTTTCTTTTTTTACTTTTTCAGAAATGAAATTAAAGATTTCTTCTGAAACATCAGCAACTTCCGCAAATGTTTCGGTTTCGGCAACCATCTTTACATATGAGAGTTCTTCTGCAGTAAAGTAACCTTTTAGGTCATACTGGTTCGAAGGATACTTAAAGAACACATTGATTTTATCGATAAATGACATATTACCGAAATCAGTGATTCCGAAAAAGTCTTTATCATGAAGTTCATCATAACCTTTAAAGAAAGATGAACGCAAGCCGGGAAACTTTCGTTTCATTAATTTTTCAATTCGAGCATCTTCTACAACATTAACAAACGCTTTATTAGAACGTTTAATTGCATTTTCTAAAACACCTTCATCTGCGGGGGTATATAAAGCATGTCCCACCTCATGTCCTACCAGTAGGTCATAAAGTGTACCAGACATATCTTTCCAAAGAGGGAGGGCAAGAACACGATTTCTTACATCAAAGTAAGCAGTCTCAATATTCTTGTGTTGAACCGAAATGTTTTCTTCTGCCATTAGTTTGGCAAGAAGACTTTTCGAATTCTTTGTAAACATCACAACATCATTCATATCAAAAATCCCATATAGAGAACCAAATCACTATATGATGATCTCATATTATAGGGGGTTTGTCAAGCACTTTTTAGAAAAAATTATCTAAACTTATCACTCTTTTGTGTCGAAACATGTCAAAATCGTCTTTATCCTTTTGAAAACACCAGACATTTTCCATATAAATTTTATTCATAAAAGTATTCATTTTTTCTTTATCAAAATTACCATCTTCATCAGAAAATACCGCCTTTCCTTGGGGTCGTTGCATAATTCGCATACCAACCTGGCCAGTAAACGAATCACTCAACATATCGACAAGTTCATCACCAGAACGATATCTTTTACCTTTAATCTTGGGATCCATGATGTTTATCATCATATGTCCACCACTTCTAAGAGAATCGAATGTGTTTTGAGATACTGGTAAATAAAAATCATCTCTCCACGATTCATATTCATTAAACTTTGCCCAAGATTGATCTTCAGAGTGTTCACCACCTTCATTATACCTTTCTGTTGAAAAATATGGAGGCGAAGTAAATGCACAATCAATATCCCCAATATCATGCCATGGCAAATTTTCTGCACCGCAGCGATAAAATATACAAGTCTTCTTGTCACCATAAAGTGCAAAATAATCTTCCTTGTCTACAATTTCATAGGAGTTACCTATTAACTTAGAGTATTCTTGTGCCTGTATTTTATAATTCTTGAATGTGTTTGGATTTGGGTCACAACCAATATAAAGTGTTGCATTCGAACAAAAGAATCCTGCAAGTCTATCACCCCAACCCATCGAAGTATCCAAAACTCTCTTTGCGGCAGTCATTTCATATATACACTTTGCAACTAACGGTTTAAACTGCGTGGCGATGTATGTACCAAGTCTAAACGCCATCATGTACTGTTTGTTGGTTAATTCCCAACTATCGTTCACACCTCGCCAGATGGGGCCTAGCACCCCCCAAATGTTATCACCCTCATTCCATCTATCTACTGGCGACTTGTATCCATAAGAACCACAGGACATTCTCTGTTTATTTTGAAAATAATCACTCACTTCATTGAAAACAGATGGGGCATCAATCAATCCAATACCATATTCTTTAAAGGAATATTTGTAATCATCGTATTTTTCAATAACCTCTTTTTGTATATTTTCTACTGGAGAGATATAGTCTGAATAATCTACAGACTTTAATTTTCTAAATTTAGAAACAAGTTCATCATATGAAAAATCTTTATATGGAAATAGAGGTTTCTCGTTTGTTATGTACTCTGCAACCGTTGATCTAAAAACATCACGACCATATTTTTCTGTTGCAATCTGAAACATTGTACTATCCATAACGGGCAATCTATTTTCATTTGTAATCTTAAATAAAAAATTATAAAGTTCTTTGTCACTATCTGTTTTCATCAAAAATGTCCAATCAATGTGTTGTTTTCGTCTGCAATTCTTTCAAGAGATAAAAGATATGTCTCTCGTAAAAGTTCCGAACCATAATATTGTCTATTACTTCTAATACAAGCAACTGCAGTTGTGCCACTACCCATAAAAGGATCATAAACTATATCATTCTCTTTAGTATAATTCAAAATGCATCTTTTTGCAATAGATATTGGCATCCCATATGAATATTTTTTATATTTCTCGCCATATCCATCGAACCATACATCTGGTTTAAATTCTTTTGACATGTACTGTTTTACTTTACCTTTACCAAAAGTCATTACATTGCCATACGTTAATCTATATAAATCGACTTTATCGGTTTTAACCCATATCTTATGAGTCAATAAGTTATATCCTAAACAACTCATCGAATGTTTCAGAATACTAGATTTTGGGACGATAGTACCATTGTATTTTCTGTCGGTAAAGGCAATGGTAAATGCACTACTTTTTGGCCTTGCTGCACGAAAAACCTCAATTAAAAAATCTTGATAAAGTTCTGGTTTGGATGGGTCTATACCTATTTCTTCAAAGTCTGGTGGACTTGTAAAAAGATAATCATATTCCAATTCACTAATACAGTCCTTATAATCACCCAATATTAATTTACTTTTCATTATGTATTTTGTCCAATCCTACTAAATCCTTTTACCTTTTCGAATCTAACAACACTATGAAACTTGTCATATAGTATATCACCCTTATGACTGATAACAAAAACGTTATTACCACCTAAAGTATTTAGCAGTTTTAAAAACTCATCTGTTCCAGTTGCATCCAAAGAACTATCAAACACCTCATCAAGAATAAGTAAGTTGGTATTAACACTATTCTTCATCCGAGCGATTTCTCTCCAAGTAAAAAGAAGTGCAAGGTCGATACGCATTTTTTCACCTTCAGAGAAAGAAGGATATGTGAAGTTTTCCCTTGCTCTAGACTTAATATTCTCAGAGAATTTTTCATCTAAGGTAAAATTAATATAAAAATCCATCTCTTGCAAATGCTTGTTTATCAACTTATTCATAATTGGTAAGTAGTATTTTACAATAGAAGTTTTTACTCCAGTATCCTTTAGGAACTGAGATGCAACGTTATAATAATTTCTAGTATCTACGAATTCTCTTCTCTTAGAATCTAAATCCTTTGCCAGTTTTCTAAGTTCTTTTAGTTCCTCTTCTAAAGAATTCATATTGTCATTATTGTTTTCTGCATCCTCAATTTCTTTTTCAATTTCATCGATACTATCTTGGATAAACGAAAAGGTGTTCATGTTAGAACTCTTCTTATTGTTTAACTCTAGTATTTCCTTTTTAATAGTCTCAATTTCTTGTATTCTTTCTTGTGTTGTATCTAACTCTTTTTTAAGATCCAACAAGGCACTTTCGATTTCTTCTTTCTTAGTATTTTTAGAAGAGATTATTTCGTGTTTATGTTCATCTTCAATATCTTGTTGACATGAAGGACAAACATCTTTACTCTCAAACCAATTAATATCCCCATCTATTTTGGAAATATTATTATGCAGTTGAGTATCTAACTTTTCTAATTTTTTATTTTTTGTTACTGACTTTACTTCATCTCCAATAGAAAGGGCCAGTGCAGATACTTTACTATCATACTCTTCATTTTCAGATAATATTTTTTTCTGTTGAAGTTTCTTATCTTTAATTTTTGTTTTGTTTTGTTTGATGGAGGCAGACTTATCTTCATTTAACTGTTGAATATTTCTTTCCTGCAAATCAATCTTATAATCTTGCAATTCTCTTTCTTTTTCATTCTCAAACAATTCGTCTTTCAGTACTGTAGATCTTGTTTTAAGAATTTCATTCATTGCCGAAAATATTTTGATGTCAAGAATATCTTCAATAATATCTCTTCGATCATTGGCATTTAATTGCATGAAAGGAACAAAGGTTGCACTACCTAAAATAACTGTTTGAGTAAAAGATTTGAAATTGAGTTTAAGAATGTTTTCTTCTAGATAGATTTGACTGTCCCTAATCTTAGAGTCTTGATCTAACATCTTACCATCGATATAAACTTCGAATATATTTGGTTTGATCGCTCGTCTTACCAAATACTCTCGTTTACCTATCGAAAACTCAATTTCGATTACACAATCTTTTTCATTTACAGTATTAACAAGTTGGGGTTTGTTAATTTTACGGAAAGGTTTGCCGAATAGTCCAAATGTGAGTGCATCCAGTATGGTAGATTTTCCTGCACCATTCTCTCCAACAATTAAAGTTGATGCAGTCCTGTTTAGTTGTATCTCTGTAAAATTGTCACCTGTTGATAAAAAGTTTTTCCATCTAATCTTTTTAAATTCAATCATCTACACACCTCTCAATGCAGAAACATACAAGTCTTGCATGATACCTTTTAACTTGTTTTTATCTACATCGATTTCGTAATTATCAATATAATTTGTCAATAGTGACATTGTATCTTCGGTTGCATCAATATCAGAGGCCTCTTCAAAATCCCATTCAGTCGAATCATCAACAATGGATAAATCAGCAACTTCATTCTTATAAAGTTCATCCACAAAAACATCAAACTTATAAGAGTCTGTTCTGTTTTTTACGATTAACTTAACATATTTGTCTTTGTATTTACTTGCAGAAACTTTTTTATCTTCATCATAATAAACTTTATGAAACATTTTATATGGGTTTATAATATGTTCTAGTTCTGTTGTTTCAGTGTCAAAAATATGAAAACCTCTTTTGTCATTACAATCAACCCATGTAATTTCATATGGATTTCCTAAGTAATGAATGTTTCCGTTATGGGATTTATGATGGAAGTGGCCAGACATCACAATATCAAAATTATTGAACAATTTCTTATCCATTCCGTCATGACACATCAATCCAGCACCCATTTCAAATCCTGCGATTTCAAGATGACCCATTGCAATCTTTGCTTTGGTTTTCTTTAAATGAGATATTGTGTTATCATAATTTTCTGAATTAATCCAAGGAATAAAACATACATCTGTTCCGTCAAAATTTAGAGTTGTAGTTTCGGTGTAAATTTTTAATTCGTCACCAAATAATTGTTCCATTGAGTTGATTCGATTTGTATTCTTATAATACACATCATGATTACCAATGATGAAATAGGTATCGTATTCCTTTAAACGCTCAATAAATCTACTCTTAAACCCATCTAAAATATTATAGTTGATAAACTTTCTTCTGTCGGTTACATCACCTAAATGAATAACCGTGTCAATTCCATTCTTTTCAAGATAGGGGAAAAAGACATTATCATAAAATTCCAAAAAATAATTATGAAATAGGATAGAGTCACCTCGGGCTCCAAAATGAGTGTCAGTAATCAATGCAATTTTCATTATAAATTATGCTTCCTTTTTCTGTCTTTTCTCTTTTGCCTTCTCTTTCTTTTTCCTCTGAGTTTCTTCAAATTCTGCAAGAAATTCATCCATGTTGCTGTGTATGAAATCCATGACGCCTCTTTTTATCGGGCCAGCTGGGCCGGACATTACCTCATCAAGAAGTTCTTGATTCTCCATAGACTTATACTTAACATAAGATTGTTTCTTTTCCTTCTGAATTCTTCGAATAAACGCATAGTAAATAATTTGAGTAAAATACGCAAAAGGATTTGATGATTTTGCTGGATCGAAGTTATCAATATACAACAAACAATTTTCTATCCCATCAGAGATCATTTCATCTTTGTATGTGTAGTTGATAAAGTTTGGTTTATAGGACAAATGTTGTGCAATTTTCATAATGCACTCGCCTATATAGTTGGGGACTCTTGGACGTTCTGACCCGTCTTCCTTCGATTGTTTGACCGCATCCTTATACTTTCGCATCTCTTGAAGAAGGAGCTTGTTGTCAACATAATGATTTCTCTTAGTTTTATCTTTAGTTTTTGGCATAATATTTTTCCTAATAAAGTTATGTTCATACTAACACAAAATAATTGGAGTGTCAATCAATTTTTTTTTTATTTTTCTCTTGACAACCTCTTGAAAAACGTGTATTATCCACTATGTGGATGCTTAAGGATATTAATGTATTTAATGTATTGTCTTATTAGAGTGATTTACTAACATCTCTAAGAAGTCATCTTGAGAGTGTTCTTCTGTTTCATCTAGACTTACACTGTCCTCATCGGAAGCAGTTTCAACATTTTCATCAATCTGTTCATTGAATCTTTTATTGTCTAAAATCATTTGGTAATGGTCAACTAAATCTTTATTGGGTTCATTGACAGTAATTATATCATTAACTGATATCTTTGTAAAGGTTTCCGTTGAAAAATTTAACCAATCAACGAGTGTAGTGCTGAACTGTCCATTCTGGGGGTTAAGAAACGACTTTATCTCGTATGGATCGTGAATTGTTATATAACCTCTACTCCCAGAATCTTGAGGATTGATTTGAGTGATTATATTTTCTTTTGTTACGAGTTTAATTAGTTTATACTCAATATTCATTTCAGAAATAATCCTTTTCAACTACTCAGAAATCTTAACTTCATGAATTTTGAAGTCAAATTTTTCTTCGTTATAAATATTTAGTCTTTCATAAAAGTGCCTCAGCGCAAAATTCATATGAGATTTGTATTTCATATCATCAGCGATATCATATAAAACTGCACTTTCTTTATTGTTTCCTTTTCTTAACCCTCTTCCTATTGACTGAAGATTTCGAACACGACTTTTCGATGGGGATGTAAAAATTACGTTATGTAGATTACGAATATTGACACCAGTAGAAAATGTACCATAAGAAGCAACGATAATTGCGTTTTTCTCTTTTTCTGTAATTCTTCGTATTTCTTCTCTAATTTCTGCGTTAACTCCTCCATGTACGAAAAAGACTCTTCTGTTTTCATCTGCACTATCCTTCAACAAATTATGTAGTGGGATTCCATGTTTTTCCACAAAATTAAATAAGACAAGTGTATTGCCATTTAGATCTAGAACCAGATTCTTGATGAATTCATTTCTGCGATTATTTGTGACAATCCACTCCACTTCATCTGCGTATTTGACTCCCTTCATTTCCTTGCATATGTTCTCTGGATATTTTAGTACGATACACTTAATACTGAAGTCTGCAAGGGTTTTACTGTCGATTAGTTTTCTTGTGGTGGTAACTTGTTTTACATCACCAAACAATCCAGTCAGAACTAATTTATGCGTCTTACTTCCATCCAAAGTTCCAGTAGTTCCAAATCTATATTTACAATCAGTGAGCCTGTCCATAATTTTGTTTAAAGAATTCGCCTTAAATAAGTGACACTCATCACCTATTACAACATTAAACTGATCCCAATAATCCCTAGGCATTTTGTAAATAGATTGCCATGTAGATATTACAACTTTCTTGTCGGTTTCTTTACTTTGTCCTTGGAATATTTTGTGGCAATATTTTTCTGCATTCCACCCATAGTCTGCAAAGTCAGAATACATCTGGGAAACCAGAGATGTTGTTGGCACAATTATCAATATTTTCTTTCCTTTTACATTAGGATGCATATTATAAAATCTTACTAATGTGTATATAATCAGAGATTTTCCTGATGCAGTAGGAGAAAGAAGTAGTGCTCGATTGTAATCGATTGCATGTTTTATAGCATCAAGTTGATAGTCCCTATATTCAATCTTTTTCCCTTGACTATATGGGTCGATGTACTTACACAACTCTTGTAAATTGTTATCCGTAAAATTTGTGTCTGTTAAGTCATTTTCAAAAGAAAGTTCATATCCATTTTTATCACAGAAAAATTTCAACTGATTTAATAACCCAACATACAACTTACAATTAGTTGGATTAAACAACCTGATTTTACCGTCCCAATACTTATTTTTGTATGCAGGCATAAATTCAGCGCCAGGAACTTTAAATGTGAAATATTCCACAAGTTCCTTTAACATGTGAAGTTCATCTGCGTCTACTTGTAAGTAAACTTCATTCAATTTGGCAGCATAAAATTTAGACATTAATTGCCTTCTAACCACTTCTTCCAGTCGATATAATTTTTTATAGTCCACTTTTTCTGGTCTATTAATATGTCTAGTGTCTTACTAATTAAGTCTAAAATCTGATTTTGAAGTAAGACATTCTTTTTTAATTTTAAAACGTCTGGATCACTATCCATCCAAGAACCTACATCAGATTTAAGGATTTTTGTTCCCTCTATCTGCCATCCTTTGGATATAATTTCGTCTTCAGACAGTTTACCTGTATAGTACTTCATTTTATCTCCGACTAATTTTTTATAGTCGAGCTCGATAAACTGAAGTTTTGTCTGATTTACTTGTTGATAGGTCATCCACTTACCGATTAGATTTTGATTGTGAACTAATTCATCTTCTAGTTTTAAAAAATCAATTTTAACGTCCTTTTCGGACTCTTTGGTAAGTTCTGCTATTTTTGATAATAAGTTAGAGTATTCACTCATAATAAAAATCCATTCAATTAATAGTTATTTATAATCGTTCCACCACATAGTTTCTGTATTGAAAATCTGCCTGAGCGACTGGTGGGGCAGCCTCTGTTGCAGATGTTGTTAATGGTATGTCACCAATAGAAATTGGAAATGCGTCTTTGAATGTAACCTTAATGATTGGACGTTCTTGATTATTGTTTACAAGAATTGTAAGGTCATCAAATACAGATTTCAAGTTGATTCTTTTTGCATTTTGGAAACTTCCATATTGTTGAAAATTTTCTGGGAAACCAAGTGCAGTAATCCAATCGTAAACTTCTAACCAGTTTTTCATATCTTCGTCTACTGTAAATGAAATACCCAATGGAGAAAATATCAACTTATCTCCAGGCTCTTTTCTTGCAACGAATGGAGTTTCAGCAATCGCCTCACCCAACTGTATGCCTGGCAAAGTTAATTCTTGTACATATGGGCCTAATGATGGACACATATTACTATTAAATGTAAAGTTTTGTGTATTTAAAAAATTTACAGAATTTGTTACAAGATCCATTATAATCTCCTCTTTACATAATATTTATGCCAAAAAAAAGGGGGAGTTAAACTCCCCCTAAGTTCTATCAATCTAGTTTATAATTATTATTATACAGAATTGATATTGTCTACACGGAAGATTCTGTAGTAGGTATTTGAACGAGCTGTAAGAGCACCGTTACCAACTGTTGTACCTTCTGCATATGGGTTAGCAACCAATCCATAACGAGTCTTGAACCCGATTTTTGGTTGGAAACTGTTCTCACCAACTGCACGAACCATCTGCAATGGAACGTATGGGCAATAGAAGAATCCAGCATCATATGGAGATGTACCTCTGAATCCAACCATTACGAAGTCGGTATTGTTGGCAGACGAGAAGTATGGGTCAATGTATACTTTGAAACGTCCGTTAAGTATTCCAGCAAATGTCGAACCAGTGTCATCAACATTCAAACCTGTTGACATTTGTGGGTTGTACTCAAGAAGACCTGCCATTGCAAGTGCGGAAGCAACGTCTGAAGAACAAACGATTACGTTACCCTTACCACGGCGAGTTTCTTTAGCAATTGTGTTTGCTTCTCTCTCAATGTGGAACATAAGTCCTTTGAACTTCTCAACACTCCAACGTCCGTCAGCGTCTGTTGCAAGGTCATATACACCTGTGTTAGTTACTTGAGTTTGAGCACCAAGTTTTGCGATACCGTACATTGTGCGAAGAACTTCACGGTTAATTTCTGCAGTAATTTCTGTAGAAAGAATTGTTGAAAGTTCTGCTTCTGCGTCAAGTCCATGAACCGCTTTCAAGTCTTGTGAAAGTTCAGTTGTGTACTCAGCTTTCAATGCTCTTGTTTTTGCGGTTACTGATACTCTCTCAATTGAGAATGCCATTTGGTTGAAGTGACCGTCTGCAGTCATTGTAGAACCGTTACCTAACAATTCACCCTGTGCAGTTGAGCCAGGAATACCAGTTGTTACTGTTGAACCAGTTTCATCCAATGAACCAGTAGCAATAACAGCACCAGCGAATGGATCTGTACCTGAGTGATTTGGTCCTGCAACATCACCAGAAAACTCTGTGTTTGCTTCATTGAATGATGCTTCTGCACCAGCCTGATTGGTATAACGTGAACGCATCGCAAAGATAAGTCCAGTTGGTCCTGTCATTGGTTGTACACCACAAAGGTCATATGCCATTAGGTTTGGCACGGTTCTACGAAGCATAGAAATGATGACTGGGTCTGCATACTGGATATTACCAGCAGAAGAACCTGTTGGTGCAACACTTGTTGGTGATTCGTTAAGTTGATCCAAAGAAGAACGTCCTAAGGCGTTTTCTTTGATTGTGGCTTGTTCTGTATTCTCAAGAAGAATAGCAGTTACTGCCTTTCTGTATGGGTCTGTGATCTCGGCATGTTCACCATGGTCAAGAACGGGTGCCCACTTTTCTTTTAATTGTTGAACAAAGTTCTCGTTATAGTCGTGCATTTTTTTCTCCTTAAATAGATAATGTTGTTTCTATAATATTATTTATAAAATTTTAATCTTTAGGTTTATTTAGTGCTTTCGCATAAATATCCATAACCGATTGAAATTTATTTTCCTCTTTAACCACTGGCGAATCCTCTACAGAAGTTTCTAATGCACTCTCAGCGAGAATACTTTCGCTTTCCACACTTGTTCCAGATGGAAAATAATTATCTCTGATCAATGTAATCTTATTTCTCATATCGCCGGCGTCCACGAAATCGACACTTTCAGTAAGTGTTCTTACTTTTTCAGATTGTGAAACTGTAAGTCCTTCTGTCACTTCCTTTAGAATGATTTCGGTCTCTAGAGATTCAATTTTCTGTACCAATTCAATATTCCTTTGAATTGACTCATCCAATTTTGTCTCTTTTTCGTCAAGAGAAGATAATGCATCCCCATAAAGGTCAATTTTATCTTCTGGTACATCAACATAGTTTTCCTCAAACAGAGTTTTGAGTCCTGACATGAAGTTTTCCATAACTTCTAATTTCAGTTTGTTTTCAACGGCGAGTTTATTTTCTTCAACCCACTCTTTAGCGACATAAGTAAGATACTCATTCACTTTTTCAGAAATATCTTCACGGATATGAGAAACTTCTTCATGAAGTTCTTTTTCATAATCTTCATACATTTTTTCCAACTGTTCGTTTACTTTAGCAACTACAGCTGCTTCGAAAATGGTTTTAACTTGTGACTGGAATTCTTCAGTTAGTTCTTGTCCAGCAAGCATAGCATCAACATCTTCTTTGACATCGATATCTTCTTTAGCAACCTTATAAGAAGCATTCATTTTTTTCTTAGGAGATTCTTTGACTTCTTCTTCGTCATCTTCCTCTTCATCACCATGCATATCTTCTTTCTTAGATGACTCGGATTTTTCATCTTCTTCGTCATCTTCGTCATCTGCCATTTCTTTCTTAGAAGATTTGGACTCTTTCTTTACTGATTCTTCAGCTTCGTCCTCTTCTTCTTCGTCTTCATGGGCATCTTCCTTTTTAGAAGCTTTTGCCTCAACGACAGTTTCTTGATCTTCTTGAAGTTCGTTAATTACTTCTTCTACCTGAGAATCAATCTCTTCGGTTTCTGAAGCAACAACTTCTTCAATCATATCTTCGTTTTTTAAATCTTCCATTTTATTTCTCCTTAGAGTTTTAATTTATATTTATTTATAATATTTAAAGTTTTGACACAAAATTTTTGAAAACTCTCAGTTTTGTTTCTTCTAATTGTTGCCTTTTGGCCTTTTTAAGAGAGTCTTGGTATTCTGCAATTTGAGCTTCTTTAATAATACCGTTGTCCCAAACCCACTCTCTACCTTCCATAATACCTTCTACAAATGCATTGGGTGCGGAAGGGTCTGCAACAATGTCAGCAGCAGTTGCAAGATAAAAGTCATCTTGAACAACATTTGCACCACCTGACTGTTTTACACTACCCATACCTCTAGAAGAAACACCTAAAGATGCACCTTCTTTGATGAGGTTGCTAACGATAGCACCATAAGGAGTATCAGTCATAATTTTTGCTTTACCAACAAAGTTATCACCATCTCTCTTAAGTTCTTTAATCATATGGGAAACTCTTTCCAGATTGATAGTTGGGCCTTCTGGGTGTCCAAGTTCTCCAAATGCTCTATTTTTTTGAATGTAGTTTTCATTATATCTTTGAACTTCTCTTTCGAGAACTTCTGTAGGATACACTCTACCATTTCTATTTTTGACATTTGATTGTAAGAAAATGCCTTCAATGAAAAGGTCTTTTCCTTTGGATTCTACCAGAATGTCTTCAACTACTTCCGTAATTAGTTTCATATTCCTGTCCTTCTTTGAAGTGATCTTCTTCTACGGAGATTTGCAATATTAACCTTGCCTTTTCTTTTCCTTGCGGAACGAGTGTTTCTAATACTCATTTTTCGCAGAGCGCCTGGATTAATCTTGACCTCTCTCTTGTTAATTACTTTATAACCGGCCTTATCAGACACATATTTAATTTTTCTTTTACCTTTTCTGATGACTATTTTTCTTTTGACTGCTTCGTCAAGGTCATCTTCCAAGAATTCTAAAAAAGAATGCATCTTTTAAACCCTTTAATATTTATTCTTCACCATCAACATCACTATATGCAGGATTGTTAAACATTGTTTTTGCAAAATCCTGCTTATAACTATTGATTGCTTCCTGTCTCTTTACGTTAAGTACTGATTTAATATCATCAGTAACAACGGACGCTTTTCCTAAAACAGAATTATCTACAATGTCTATTGTTATATTATTTATATTATCTTCATTCTCTGTCATTTAAAAACCCTCATCTTCTTTTGGTTTACTGTAAAACGGATCATCCGCCTCTTTCGTAATTTCATCTTTCATATTTTTAATTTCTTCGTCACTGAGTTTTAAAACATTTCTTTGTACCCAAGTGTTAGAATAGTATTTACCAATTTGATCTGCCATCTCACCAGCAAGTGCAATTCTATCTCTAATCATTTCAGAATTTTTAATTTCTGAATAATACGAATCTTGTGTAAAATCAAAAATCAATTCTTGTGATATTGATTTCCACTCTTCTGATGTAATAACACCCTTCAAAATCAATTGTGTCTTAAGTAAATCGAAAAATAAATTACTAAACTGATTTCTAATTCTAACAATAAATCTATTAAATTTATATTCATCTCTAGAAATTTCTGTCGCTCTTCCCAATGCAAGAGACTGATCTGATTCTAATCTAGATGCAGGAACATTTAAAGATTTATATAACTTTTTCTGGAAGTATAGTACATCTTCCATTTCCCCCAGATTTGTTCCGCCAGGCAGAGTCTCAATTTCTGTCCCTCTACCACCTTCTCTTCTAGGGAACCAAAAATCTTCTAACATAGACATATGTTTGCGTTCATCTTTGATTTCACCAGTAGATGAATCATATGCAACTTTATTTTTATATCTATTCATAATGTCGGAGATATATTGTTCTGCCTTCAATTTAGGAAGATTACCTACATCAATATAGAAAACTCTTCTTTCTGGCGCTCTTGTCCATCTATATATTACTACGGAATCTTCCACCATTTTCAGTTGATTCAATGCCTTGATTGCTTTATGTAGATATCCAATTGTATAATTTCTTTTGGCATCTTTTAGTCCAGAACTCACATATGCAATCGCATCAGGAGAAATGGGAATACCTGAAGTTTTATCTGCACCATTAATGATACCCTTATCATTATACAAATAAAATTCTTTTACTGATTTGATTAATGTTGGCCCACCAGGCTTTTCGTCTTTTTCTATTTCTTTGACTTTTTTGATAGTGCGTGGGTCTATTTTTCTGAGTTCTTTAATACCTTCTTTTGGTTTATTCTCATCAATAATAATGTGAAAATAAAGTCTTCCATCTACATACCAAGAACGAAAGATATCGTATCCTTGATTTTTAAAATCAAGAATATTTAGAATGTTAGTGAATTCTTCTGTGATTTTGGTTTTTACAGTTTCTGATTGCTTAAGATTTTTAGTTAATAATTTGACTGGATAATCATCCGTTTCATTAACTATTGCTTCAGAAACAATATCGTCAATTGCAACCTCAACTTCTGGATAGATTGACATATCTCTATATCTATCAATAAGTTCTTGATCGCTTCTTGCGGTATTTTCTAAATTTAAAAATGTACTGTAAAAATTTGAAGAAACCTCTAGGGCGTCTTCATCATTCGTCCCACTTGGTGGGACGAATGATTTAAGATTTTTGTTTTCATCTCCTGTTTTTAGAAGAGTGAAGCCAAATAATTTAATTTCCATACTATATCCAACTCTTTAATTATTTAAATTAAGAAGTTACAACGTTATCGTGCTGCCAATAGTCATATGCGAATGTTGCTGTAAATTCTTCCAACTGATCGTTTGCGTCCCAAGAAAGTTCTACTGCACCAAGTTCGGTTGGGAATAACCCTCTAAACTCGTAACGAGCAATAATGCTTCCTTGTCCATCTTTACCGTAGTGTTCTACAAATGCGTTTGATTTGTATGCGGCAAGAGAATTTGATGCAAACTGTTGTGTATTCAAGTTATGTTGATTGATTGCGTTCATCCACTGTTCCAGAGAATTTCTTACACCAAACTCTTCAGTATTGATGACAGTAACAGTCCATGGTTCAAATGTTCTATTACCAGCAACCCTTACCTGTCTACCAAAGTAAGGAACATCAATCTGAGCGATTGTTGAAGAAGGAATCTGAGCAGCTCTTACAACGAATGCAAGTTCTGTTGGGGCGGCAGCGCCTACCCCAGCAGGAAAATTCATTCTAACTCTAAATAAGTTAGGACGAGCGCCACCATCTGCAAAGTTTGACTTAAATTGTTCTATGTTGAATGCCATTGTTTATTTTCTCCTGTTTTCTGATCTATTTATATTAAACTGCACCAACAATTTCATCAAAATCAACACCAGTTCTAACTGCAACAAAGTTGAGTTGAATGAAGTTGATCGATCTTGCAGGTTTGATGTAGATATCACCCACGAATTGATTCTGATCAATCACTTCGGCAGTGTTGTTTGTTTCATCACAAACTACTCTGAAGTCGTAAATACCTCTTCTTCCTTGCACTTCACGCAAGAATGGTTCAATAAGAGAAGTAAACTGTGATCTAGTGAACTCATCATTGAACTCAAACAGAGTGAACTTGGCAGCGGCAGCAATAGACTTTTCAAGTACAATAAACAATCTTCTAACATTGATTCTACTAAATGCAGAACTCTTGGTAGTGAATGTCTTATCACCAAATAATACTGTTCCCTGTCCAGAGAAGTTAACGACTGGATTAATTGCATTTTTATACAATGAATCTCTGTCTGCTTTGTCTTGTGTTTGAAGTGTTTTAACAACATTCTTGATATTACCACGGTTAAATCCAGCAGGAGAATACCATGCATCTCTTTCTTGTTCACTTCTAACCATCAAACCAGCAACATCCCCGTTGAATGGAACCCAACGGAACTTGTCGGCGTACTTATCATACTGATATTTATAGTTCGAATCTACAAATGCATAATTGTTTGAACCAACACTTCTCCAGAATGCGATTTGTGCCTCTGAACTTCTTGCATTTGCATCAGTAACTACATCTGAATACCTTGGAGACAGACATGCAACTGTGTCTTTTCTGTCAGAAGCGACTTGAATAAGTTTTGCAGCTGCAGCTCTTGCAGCATCTACACTAGATGCGATTTCAAGTGCTTCACCAGCAAGTAGGAATGCGATATCAACATTTTCTGAATCAGAGAATAAATCTGTTCCATTAGAGAAACCGCCAGTAGTAGGTGCGATTCCATTTCTACCGTTTCCAAACTCTCTATCAACATATTGTTCTGCACCACTTGCGGAACCTGTTGTGTTAAGTCTTGCAAAACTTTTCTTTGATAGTGTAATATCTTGACCCCAATCGGTAGTACCTGTTGGGTGGTTAAGAACATAAACATACTTAGACAAATTGTTAATACGGTCAACATAATAGATGTTTGTACCATCTTCAGTCTTACCGTTACTTGCCTTTGACATGTTTTCTAAAACTTCTACTACTGTTTCACCAGCAGGAGACAACTCAGTAACAACAATAGAAACACCCTGTGCATCGTTGGTTACTGGGTCAACAGTATTATCAGAAGCAGTTGGAGCGCCACTAAGAACTGCAGCGACTGATGGTTCGTTGAGTACAAAATTATCATACGAAGATTCGTCTACAAGATAAACTTTGTATCTGTTACCAACAGCACCAGAATCTTTAAATGCAAATTCGTGTCCACTGAATGCAGCGTTACCAAATCCAAGTGCATCAAATGCATTTTTATTTGGAAGATATACTGTTGTGTTAAATGTATATGTTGTTTCTTCTGGTAAGTTTGTTCTTACAACGATGGCATCACCACCAGCAGGAGCAGTCGCAAACAAGATTCTTGTTCTACTTCCAACTAAACTATATCCATTAGTTGCAGCACCTTCTGCGTATGGAACACCATTAACAGTAACTTCTACAGTTTGTGCTGCAGTAACCGCTTGTCCAAGTGTAAATGAACGTCTTGCAGGGACAGTAATAGTTACTGATTCACCTGTAAGTGGAGCATTTGAAATGAAAGTGAAATCTGCACTGTTTGCAGCAATTGTAAAGTCTGTAGATGCGTACACACCGTCAACATCATTTGTTGCAGCAATAGATTGATTTTCTACTGCATATGTACCCGGCGCATTTGTCAATGTAAACACAGTTTGTTGTGCAACATTGATTACAATTACATCGTTTGCATCTGCGAACAATTTAATTGCAGTATTTGCAGGAGCAGCTGCAGTTGCAGTATTTTCAAACTCATCTGGCATATACCAAACTTTGTAGATGTCACCACCAGCAGTACTTGGTGAAATTGTATCTACCGAAATATCAACAGCAGCACCAGCGGTATTTGCTTGGAAGTCGAAAGTTGCAGCAAGTCCGATTGTTGCGGAATTAACAGATGCAACATAATAAATTGTTCCGCCAGTAAGACCTACTGCAGCACCACCATTTTCAATGTAGATGACTGCATCACCAACTTGGAAACCATGATCTGCGTTATCTAAAGTAACAGTATCGTTTGTGTCTGAAGTTAATGTAATACCACCACCATATTTTTGGAAGTAGTATCCCACACCAACGCCGTCACCATTATATGTACCAGCATCGGCGATTTCTGCGTCAGAAACTCTGTCGTATACTGGATAGTAAAAACCAGAACCAAGATTTGTTGTTGTAGCACTAACTGCGGCACCATCCGATGAATGGATGTAATATGGCCCAGAGTTTGCTGTCTGTCCAACTGGCGTTTCAAATGTAATTGACTGTCCAGATAGAGAGTAACGTGCTGTTGGAACAAGTCCACCAGAAGTTTCGTTTATACCTCTTACAGAAACTTGCACATCTGTTCCAGAAAGAACACGAACTGGAGTATCAGTTCCAGTTGCAGAACCAGAACTAGTAACTAATGCATTGCCAACATCCTGTCTTGGTAAAAGATAGTTTCCTGCACTATCTGCAGTTGTGTGCATATCAATACTTGCAGTTGGTGCAGTGGTGTCAACTGTATGGCTGAAAGCCTGTGCAGATGAACCAAATACTGTATCAGTTGTTGAAGACTGTCCAGTAAAATTATCTGTTCTTGCAGTTGCAATAGTTGCAGCAGCAATACCAGATATTGCGTTTTTAATTCTATTTGCGTCATTTGAATCATCATCATTCGCAACTCTAACAACTTTCAATGAATTTGAATATGAAAGGAAGTTAGCCGCCGTGAACCATGATCTGTAGTTATCTTCAGCTGGGTCGCCAAAGTGATGTCTTAATTCTTCAACGCTACTTACGGTTACAATTTCGTCAATTGGGCCTTTACTAAATCTACCAACTAAACCACCAGTTTGAGTGGCTAACGCTGGAACACTAGTAGAAGCATCAATCTCTGAAATGTTAACGCCAGGACTTACTTGGAATGCCATTTTTTATCTCCTTTAAATTATTTTATAGTGTATTTTCTATTTATTTATAAAAACAACAAATTCAGCCAATTACCTAATTGGTGTTTTCTGTAGTCCATCTGTCTCCATCAGCATCAACAAAAGATTCGAAATCGTAAATGGTTGAAACAAATCCAAATGGTAACATATTTTCCTCAATATTTCTTAACCTCTCCTCATAAATTTCGTTTCTTGTGTCGATGTCAGATAATTCTTTAAAATAATCATCAGTTGTCATCCAAGAGAACAAAATTAATGTGTCCACCAAATCATCGTTTTTACCAACATCTGCTTGATATTTATGACCTTTCGAAATAAAACTTGTCAATTCATTTATTGTATCAAAATCTTGTATAAAAATTTTATCTTCCTCAACTAAACTCTTAAGATTTAAACATCCTATTTTTTTAGTTGCCTTTGTTGTTCTAATTCCTAGTGTAGTTCCACCTCTTCCACCAAAGCCTCCACTAACACTTTGACCTTTTCTTGTGTCGTTATGAATACTTATTATATTTTCATATTCTAACTCATGATATAATATGTCCGAAACTTGTTGACCAATATCATTCACTTCTATCAAAACATAAGAGTCATTATATATCTGACACATTTTTTTAATTACAGTAGGATATACCATCGGAGGAATTAAATTCGACCTAAAAACTGCAACTTGTTTATACGGTATTTCAGATGCATCAAATATAGAAAATGCAGAATAATCTAAACCTCGGCCTCTAGATACATCTACTGTAGTAAAATATACTCTATCTTCTCTGGGTTTCTCATATATTCTTAAACTTCCATTTTCTAATTTTTCAATTGGATTTCTATATGCCAGAGTTTTTAATTTTGCTGGACTAATTAAAGTATTAGAACTTCCTAAAAATTCAGTATCAAATTCTTGTCTGAATTGTTCCTCAGATGTATTTTTTATTGTTGTTTTTTTCCACTCCTCATCTCTGCCAGGAACTTCACTCCAATGAACAGAAATTGGATTATATGTATTTCTTCCTTCTTCTGCATCCACCCACAATTTGTAGAAATGATTCATTCCCTGTGGAGTAGATACAATAAGAACTTTAGTTGATTCACCAGATGAAATTGTAGGATACACAGAATTAAAAAATTCCTCTGCAATTTCATTTGGAACGAATGCAAATTCGTCTAAGAAAAGAATGTTAAAAGAACCACCACGAATTGCACTTGATGAAGTTGCAGCTGCAAGTACTTTTGCACCATTCTCTAGTTCAATAGAGCCTTTGTTCCAAACCATAACACCTTGTTGCAACCATTTTGGAAGATTTTCATATGCTCTTTGTAGTCTACTTAATAGTTCTCTTGCGGTTGCAAGTTTGTTTGCAAGTAATGCAACAGAAACATCTTTATTGAAAAGAATATAATGAAGAAAGAATGCAATACATGTAATAGATTTACCAGACTGTCTTCCAATTTTACAAATAGTAAATCTTTCATCATGGAATGATTTAATCATCTTTTCTTGAAATGGGTATAATTCGAAGTTCACCAATCCTTTATCAACATTAACAATCTTCATATATGTCTTGATAAAGTGTATAGGATCTTCCATACACTTGACATATTCTGCGGCCTGTTCTTCAGTCCATTCAATCTCAACCCCTGCTGCTTTTAGATTTGGGTTGTTATGATATACTTCACTCATCAATATCTTCCTCTCTGTTTTTACCTCTTAGTCTTTCTAAGAGTTCATTGGTACTTCCAACCAATATTGCATTGTTCACTACTTTTTGGGGAACACCCCCATCTTTGGTGTTTTCTATTTTATTCATTGTTAATTGAAGTTCTATTAAATCTTTTGCTAAATCACCAGTAGTTTTTAGAAGTCCTGCAGTCACTTCGTATGCTCTGGGATGTTCACTTTCCTTTGCAATCATCATCAAATTTTGTAAAGATTCTTGACCCATAGAAACTAAATCCTTTAAAAGTTCTCTATGATATTGATAGTCTTCTTCAATATCATTATTTCTAGTTTCTTTATCTTTATAGATTTCTACATTACTTTTTTGACGTTCTATTATTTCTTGTGATTTCTTTTCTATTTTGTTATCGATTTCAAGAAACTTACTCAGTTGCTCATCATCTAGTTTCTTCATTGTTATTCTCCAAAGTCTTCATTAAATGTAGTTAAAAATTCATAGTTATCTGTTTGAAGTGCATCACTAGGATTAGTTGTTACTATTGCTTCCGCATATGTAACTTCTGAACTATCTAAGTCGCCCACTGTCGCAGTACTTGTTCTAATAATTTTTTGTTCTCTTGGAACACCATAGAAAAATCCATTTAATGTAAATTCTAATGTCCATAGAAGGGCCCTTCTAGATAAAAAGTCTCCTTCATAATCATCTTCGTATGATACAGAGTTTAATGTCAATCCTGTATCACGAATTACACTTAACTCATTTGCTTCTTTTATTGGTATATTAAAGGTAGGAGTAAAGTATGGTAATATCTGTTCTACTATTTGAGTTGCGTCATCCGCATTTTTTGCAATGACTGTTAGAGTAAATCCAATATCATAAGGCACTGGATTATACACATAATTTTTAGTATTTGGGTCTGTAGAATTTTGTCTAGACATTTTTTGTGTCTTAGAAAATTTTCTTTCTGGTGCGTATGTAAATCCAGAAATTTCAAAACTCATTCTAGGTAAAGTGATTGCAACAGAATCTCCAAGACTCCCTGCTGGTTGATTTATTCTTGCCAGATATTTTTGTGAAGGCCCATATGCAAGAGGAACTTTAACTGTTTCTAATACATCGCCGTTGGCATTTCTTCTGTCGATAGTAATGTCATCGAATATAGAGCCAAATGCAATTACATAGCTTCTAATTGTACTTCTATAATATGGACTATTACCTAACATTAGTAATCCTCACTAAATGGGTTTCCAACAGTAAAGTCGATAACTTTTTCTACATTTGTACTTGAACCAGTGAATACTGTGTCTTGGCCAGAAGTTCCATCCGTGGTATCTGTTGTCTTGTTTTCCGTATATACAATTTGTTGTGTTGCACCCAAAAGATAATTTGCACCACTGTCTCTACCAATAGTATTTGTGTTTTGTGCAAAACTCCCTGTGAGATTTGAAAGTTTCAAAACTTTAGTTCCAGAATTCCAAGTTTCTACTGTACCTGTCGCCGTTGCAGAATCAAAGTTTGCACCTTGATACACTATCTCACCTACAGTAAATTCACCAGTTCCAGTACCTAAAGTTAAATCAACAGTAACAAATGTATGTTGTTGAATGTCATCAATCTCATCAATTCCTGTATTAAATTTCTCACTTGAGAATTCAAATGATTCTGTTGATAATCTATAGACATATCTTTTACCTAGTTGCCAGAATGCAACTTCGTCTTCTACAAATTTAATTTCATAAGTTTTATCTTGTAGGGGCCAGTATACTAAGTCACCTTCCTGTGGGTATACTATAGTGGATTCTTCTTCCCACCTTTTAATAGATACAATAAGATTTAATTGATCTCTGATCTCCAAACCAAACTTCGATAAGAAGTCACCTTCTCCTTGAAAACCATCAGCATCTTCAATATACATTTCAATAGAAAATGCATCGTTAAACTCAGTTATAGTTGACTCATTAAAAACAGTATCTTCATTCACATCAGTTCTTTTTAGATAATACATATCCTGCCCGTGAATCTGAATTGATTCAGCGACAAGATTTTCTGTCAATAATTGCTCTGGTGCAAATGATGTGGTGTTAAAATACTGATTTGTAGCCATATGACTATCCCACCATAATGTCTACAGGAAGTTCATAACTTAAAGACATTTCTTGTTCCAGTTGTTCTATTTCTTGATTTGCTTCATCAAGAATTCTGGAGCCGTTGAAGGTCACACCCCCAGGCATCGCAATGCCTTCGTACTTCGATAAATTCTCTCCCCATTGTTTTTTAATCTGTGCGGTTGCATATCTTTTTAACCATCTGTCATTCCAAACATCTGTATAAACATCAGGGTCAAGAACCCTTATTGCTTCTACAATAATAAACTCACCAACAACTAATGCTTCATCCCAATCAATATCAAGATGAAGTTGGTTTTGGTGTCTATTAAATCTGATAGGAACTTGTCCAGTAATCATATCATTGACTAATTGAATATGACTCTGAGTCAATTCATATGATAACATCTCTGTACTTCTTAAATTATAAACATCATTTAAGAACATTTGATATCTGACATCAAACATATTTGTACTGTGACTTAATTTTTCGTAAAGAGGAATTACTCTTTTAATTCCAATTACTAAGTCATTAATAGGAATATATCGATTTGTAATATCGTCTTCAGTTATTTGGTGCTTGAGAAAAACATCCTCTGCCGCATCAAAATGATAATCACGATAAAACTCTAGTGCATCGTCTACACGATCTTCTACTTGTTCATCTGCGACATTTATTTGAATAACTGGAGAACCTAGTTTTCTAAGACAATATTCTTTAAATTCAGCTCTAGATGTAACTACGGCCATATCATACCTCTCTTTTGATATGACTATTTATATGTTTTTTAACTTATCCTTTTAATGGTGCCGTTGGTGGTGTAAAGTTTGCGGTATATCTTGCGAGTCCTTTAGTGATACGGAAATCTTGAACATAGCCATGAAGTGTATTAGTACTGCTATTTAAATTATTTAACGAAATATAATAGTCTCCTAAAACAGGCCTTCCTTGAACATATGTCTGTGCAGATGTCCAAGTACTTCCAACCTGAGTGCCATCAACAAAAATTTTATGGTCATTACCGTTTCTAGTAAGAGTAATATGGTGCCATGTATTAAGTGTAAGAACATTTGTAGATGAGATTACATCTGTACCATTAACATAATATCTTAGGTCAGTGTTTGAAGTATAAAAGTGAGGTACTGTTTCAGTGGTGCCTGCTCTTAAAAATGAAAATAAATTTCTACCACCACTTAAAGTCTGAATATAAGCCCATAATTCTATTGTCCAATCACCCGTTCCAAAGTTAAATGATGGATCATCATAGCCTGGAGTGAATGAAACAGCGTTTACACTACTATCCAAGTATATAGATTTTGTATCCGCAAACTTAACCTGAGTAGTTGAGCCAGTAGTGTTTCCAACTAGTGTTAGATTACTCCCTTGTGACTTATCTATAATAGAGGCATCTGTACCTTTGATATGCAATTCTGATCCTGATGAAGTAATTGGTGTAGTTCTAGGAGTAAATATCTTAGTTCCAGTTGTTGTACTAGATGTTTGGTATTCAGTTACTACAGATCCTTTAGTTAGTCTTAGATCATCTACGTTACCTTTGAACCACCCATTTCCGCCATCCCAAGTTTTTCCTCCAACCTGTAAATTGTGACCTCCCACACAAATATCATATGGAGTACTATTGGTTGCAACATCTTCTAAGATGCCATTAATAAACATTCTCCAAGTGTTACCACCTGTTCTAGTAACAACAAAGTGATACCATTGGTCGTGCAGATATGTAGACTGAGTTTCTAAAAATGGATCGCCTGGGCCATACCAAGACATTTGAAATTTACTATCTCCAAGATTATCAAAACGCATACCTGAAGCCGCAACACTACCCCATCCCGCCGTAGTTCCTAAAAA
>Ga0102812_10000034_pt1 | contig 93892 bp, 87 predicted proteins | sample ColrivemetaGS713_FD_79334 | JGI IMG/M metagenome (GOLD analysis project Ga0102812, IMG submission 79334) | Estuarine microbial communities from the Columbia River estuary - Flood tide ETM metaG S.713 | ecosystem: Environmental > Aquatic > Marine > Intertidal zone > Estuary | place: USA...
ACATTTTTATTAGTTTTAATGTCGTTTGACGTTACTTGTGACCATGCTTTTTCTGTTTGCGAAAAACCTAAGTTAAACACTAACAATGAAAAAACAGATAATAGTAGTGTTTTTTTCATTTTTGGTTAAATTTTATGATTAAGCAGTAAATATAACAAAAATAAAATCATTTGTTTAAAAAAAAGAATTTATTTAGAATTATGTCACATTATTAAGAATCAAGTTTTAAATTTGTAAAAAAAAATTGAATTCATTTAATAGCTTAGAAACGTTTTCTCATAACGAGAAAAAATCCGTAGTTACAATTGGAACTTTTGATGGTGTTCACATAGGTCATCAGTCTATTTTGAAAAAACTAATTTCTTATTCTGAATTAGAAAATTGTTATTCTACAGTCCTTACATTTTTTCCTCACCCAAGAATGGTGCTTCAAAATGACGATTCTTTGAAATTATTAAATACAATTGAAGAGAAAAAAGGGTTACTTTCTAAAATAGGAATAGATAATTTAATTGTGCATCCATTTGACACAGAGTTTTCAAGGCTGACTGCTGAAGAATTTGTAAAAGAAATTCTTGTAGAAAAATTAAATGTACAAAAAATAATTATTGGTCATGATCATAGATTTGGGAGAAATAGATCTGCAAATATTGAGGATTTAATTCTTTTCGGAGAAAAATATGATTTTGAAGTGGAGCAAATTTCAGCACAAGAAATAGACGAAATTTCAGTTAGCTCTACCAAAATAAGAAAAGCTTTAAATAATGGTGATGTACTATTAGCAAACCAGTTTTTAGGTTGTCCTTATTTTCTTACCGGAAAAGTTGTAAAAGGAAATCAAATAGGAAGAACTATAAACTTCCCAACTGCAAATATTGAAATTTCTGAAACCTATAAATTAATTCCTAAAAACGGCGTTTACATTGTTTCAAGTAAGATTGAAGGTGAATCGTATTACGGCATGATGAATATTGGGGTAAACCCAACTGTTGCTGGATTAGAACAAAAAATTGAAGTTCATTTTTTTAATTTCAATAAAGACATATACAGTTCTGAAATTCAAATTAGTATTTATCATAGAATTAGAGACGAAAAAAAATATGAATCTCTAGAAGAATTAAAAGAACAACTTAATAAAGACTCTCTATATTCCATAACATATATTAAAGATAATTTATGTTAAACCGTGCTTTTAAATCCATCGACAATTCCCCTCTAATAGTCTTTAGAATATTATTTGGGTTTTTACTTGCTTGTGAAAGTTTTGGTGCTATTATAACTGGCTGGGTTAAGGCCGTTTTTCTAGAACCTCAATTTACTTTTTCATTCATTGGGTTTGAATGGCTACAACCTTTGCCCGGTAATTTAATGTATGCTTACTTTGTTGTAATGGGTTGTTTAGGCCTCCTTATTATGATAGGTTATAGGTATGTAATTGCAATGGTTGGTTTTACGATTATGTGGGCAGGTGTTTATTTTATGCAAAAATCGTCCTATAATAATCACTATTATTTGTTGTTGTTAATTAGCTTCTGTATGATTTTTTTTCCAGCCAATAAGTATGCTTCTTTGGATGTAAAACTAAAAATAACAAAAGAAGAAAATTCAATGCCTTATTGGATACCTTTTGTTTTTATAACACAGATAATTCTCCTTTATTTTTATGCGTCAATTGCAAAATTATATCCCGATTGGTTAAATGGCACGTTTACAAAAAACCTTTTACAGGGAACTACAACTAAACCTTTTTTTTTAAACTTGTTTTCAAAATCTTGGTTTTATATGTTTATTGCATATGCCGGAATTTTATTTGATTTAGTAATTACACCATTACTTTTAATTAAAAAAACACGAAACGTTGCTTTTCTTTTATCTATTGTATTTCACATATTTAATGCAATTGTTTTACACATAGGTATTTTTCCGTTTTTTGCACTTTCTTTTATTTTGTTCTTTTATGAGCCCGAAACAATTCAAAATTTATTTTTTAAAAACAAACCCACTATAAGTGAAGTGCATCAAAGTACATCAGGAGCATTGCTATTTAAATTTTTGTTTATTCCATTCCTTATTATTCAATTGATGTTGCCTTTAAGACATCATTTTATAAAAGGCGATGTTTTATGGACTGAAGAAGGACACCGATTAAGCTGGAGAATGATGCTTAGAGAAAGAAGCGGTTATTTAATAATAAAAATTGTAGATAATAAAACAAAAAAGGAAACTGTTTACAATTACCACAACAACCTTAGCAGCAAACAAGCCAGACAGCTTCCTACTAAACCTGATTTCATTTGGCAATACTGCCAAAGAATAAAGAATGAATATACTGGAAAAAACATTTCAATTTATTTAGATTGTAAGAACTCCGTAAACAGAGGTCCGTATAAAACCTTAATTGACCCTACAGTAGATTTTACTAAAGCAAAATGGGATTATTTTGGACACAACAATTGGGTTTTGCTGAATTAGTTTAACTTACATATTCTTCTGTTCAACTAGGAAAAAGAAGTAGTAAATTCAAAATACTAATTACAAGTTATATTTTTTTATTCTTCTAAAGTTATTTGTTACTTTTGGAGCATAAATAAATAAAGTATGATTTCACCTAGACATAATTGGACAAAAGAAGAAATAATTGCAATATACAATAAGCCTTTAATGGATTTATTATATGAAGCTGCATCCATTCATAGAGAACAACATGACCCAAATGTGGTTCAAGTATCTACTTTGTTATCTATTAAAACAGGAGGTTGCTCTGAAGATTGCGGTTATTGCCCGCAAGCCGCAAGATATCATACAAACATTGAAGGAAACGATTTAATGACGGTTTCACAAGTAAAAGCACAAGCATTACGCGCTAGAGAAGCTGGAAGTTCTCGTGTATGTATGGGGGCAGCTTGGAGAAATGTTAAAGATGGTAAAGAATTTGATGATGTATTGGAAATGGTTCGTACCATTAATAAACTAGACATGGAAGTATGTTGTACTTTAGGTATGATTACTGAAAACCAAGCACAGCGTTTAGCTGAAGCTGGATTATATGCATACAATCACAATTTAGATTCATCTGAAGAATATTATAAAGAAGTAATTTCAACAAGAGGTTATCAAGATAGATTAGATACAATTGATAATGTTCGTAAAACGAATGTTACGGTTTGTAGCGGTGGGATTATAGGAATGGGTGAAAACATTGAAGACAGAGCAGGAATGCTTGTTGCTTTATCAACTTTAAACCCACAACCAGAATCTACTCCTATTAATGCACTTGTTGCGGTTGAAGGAACGCCACTTGAAGACCAAAAACCTGTTTCTATATGGGAAATGGTTAGAATGGTTGCTACAACAAGAATTGTAATGCCAGAAACGCAAGTGCGTTTATCAGCAGGAAGAACACAAATGAGTAGAGAAGGACAAGCAATGTGTTTCTTTGCAGGTGCTAATTCAATTTTTGCAGGAGATAAATTATTAACCACTCCAAATCCGGATGTAAATGAAGACATGAAAATGTTTGAGCAACTTGGATTAAACCCCCAAAAACCATTTACTAAAAAAGTACAACCACAAACAGTTGAAGCAGAGAATTCTGAATTTCAATCATTAGGTGAAAAACCAAAATGGTCTAGACCTGGTCATAAAATTGAGAAAAACCTAGAAGCATCAGGAAAAAAATAAAACATAATCTTATAAAAAAGGAGCGCTATGCTCCTTTTTTATTTTATAATGTAACTTTTAAAAGTTGTTTATTTTTACCTTTTTGCCCTAAGAAAATTACTGAATTATCAATAACTAATCCTTTCGAAACCATAAAAGGCACTTCTGTATCTTCTTTATTTACTATTTCTTTAAAATTAAAGTCTCCGTTTTTATTAACCGAAATAACGTGTAAACAAGATTTACTTTCTCTAACATGGTCAAATTCAATTCTGCCATTAGATAGTTCTCCTATTTTTTCTCTTGTGTTAATGAAGAAATAATTTTTATCGTTAAGAATTAAAGATGTATATGAAATATATGAGTCATCTTTCGTTTGAGAACCTTGCCTTTTGTTAATGTTTCTTGCATATACCATATCTCCTTTATTATCGAGATTTATTGTAATTATATCATCATAATTATACATTGTTGGACTATTATTACCTCCTGAAACAGCATAATTTTCTTCAGCATTAATAGTCACATCATTATTACTATTCCAAAAAACATTCTTAACAACCATATATTTAAACTCCTTATCCTTTAATTTACCGTATTTGTCCAAAATAAATTGTCCATTAAACAAATTATATTTAGCACTTTTTAATTCAAGATTTTCTGAATTTATTTTAAAATAAGATACACCACTATACTTTAGATCTTTTACATCAGAATAAAAACCAATTCCGTATAAGTTGCTTTCATTATAAAAAACAGTCAAAGCTGGTAAATAATGATTTTCAACTTCAAATTTTTGAGTTTGTAAATCATTTGGCGTTACTTTTTTAATTTCATAAAAATATTTTCCACCCTCTTTTTTATTCTTCAAATCGTCGGAATATACTTTTTGAGTCAAGTAAATTTCTTCTAAACTATCGTGAAGTTCAATGTTTTTATTTATTACTTTTCCTTCTTCTGAAACATAATCTTTTTCAATTTTTTTATTCAAATTAGTATCAAACAAAAACAATTTCATCAAACTTTCATTATCATATTCAAAAGTCATTGCAATTGAAAACAGTGTTTTCCCCTTATTCACTTTTAAAACTAATTCCGAACTACTTTTATTGTCTGAAACAGATGTTTTATTTTTAAATGGATTAGAGAATACCTCATTCCAAATTGACTCTTTTTCCTGCTCAAATAAACCTAAATTATTTAAATTTATCTTATCAGCATTGTAAAACAAACTTTGTAATCCAAAACCTTTAACCTCATCTTTACTTAGATGAAAAAGTTCTTTTTTTACAACTTTATAATTTTCATCAATAATATTAGCTTGGCAAACATAATTCTTACTCTTTAAATCATAAAACATTTCAAGAATATAAACCTTAGATTGACTAAAAAAAGCTCCTAAAACAACACTATATTTTTCATAACGTGGATGTTCAATATTAAATTCGAAATCACTTACTTTTTTTAATGATTTATTATATTTTTCAAGATAAAAACCGCTTTTTGTGGTAGCACCACTTTTAAATGAGCGTAGAATTATAAAATTATTTTCATCGTATTTTTCAGCTAAAACAATTTCTGTTTCTTTATAATCGTCTTCAAAAAGGGCACTTTTTTCTAATTGAAAAGCGACTTCTTGTGCAAAGACAAAAACGGGAAATAAAATAAAAGATAAAACTTTAAACATAATGGCTATATTATTTCCCCGGAAAAACTGCTTTTCTTTTTTCTAAAAATGCTGTTGTTCCTTCTTTAAAATCTTCAGTCCCAAAACAAGCACCAAAATTCTCAATTTCCACTTTATAGCCATCAATACCATCTGTGTAATTAGCATTTACTGCTTCTATAGCTTTCGCAATTGCAACTGTAGAATTTCTAGTTATTTTTGATGCAATTCCTTTTGTAAAATCTAGTAATTCTTCTTGAGGAATTACATGATTAACTAGTCCATAATTCAACGCAGATTGCGCATCTACCATACCAGCAGTCATAATCATTTCCATAGCACGACCTTTACCAACTAATTGCGCTAAACGCTGTGTTCCTCCATAACCTGGAATTACTCCTAAAGTTACTTCTGGCAATCCCATTTTTGCATTATCAGATGCTACTCTAAAATGACAAGACATTGCTAGTTCTAATCCGCCACCAAGTGCAAAACCATTAACCGCTGCGATTACTGGTGTTGAAAGATTCTGAACAAAATCAAATAATAAAGCTTGTCCTTCTGCCGCAAGTTTACCTCCGTTTTCAACAGAAAAATCCGCAAACTCAGAAATATCTGCGCCAGCTACAAATGCTTTTTCACCACTACCGGTAATTATAATTGCCTTTACCTCCGAATCTTTGTTTAACATTTTAAAAGCTTCGTGAAGTTCTTGAATTGTTGCTTTATTTAATGCATTTAATTTTGTTGGTCGATTAATAGTAATAATCGCAATGCTGTCGTTTGTTTCAATTAAAATATTTTCCATTTTATTCTATTTTATTCAGTGATAGGAAATGAAACTAAAAACTCAGTTCCTTTTCCTTGTTCGCTTTTAAAGGTTATTGTTCCGTTATAGTTTTCAATAATGTTTTTTATGATTGGAAGACCTAGCCCCATTCCACTTGATTTAGTAGTGAATTTTGGCTCAAAAATACGTAGCTTATTTTCTTCAGAAACTCCTTTTCCGTTATCCTTTACAGAAATGTATACGTTTTTATTTTCTTTATAAACCGTAACTAAAATCTCTTTTACGTGTTGCTCTGTTTCAATAGATTGAATGGCGTTCTTAACCAAATTAGTTACAACACGAATCAGTTGAGTTCTATCTAAGCGCGCAATTATTTCGTTTTCATTACATAAAAATTGTAAATAATCTTCATTAAAAATATCTAATGATAATTGAACAATTTTGACCACATTTAAAGTTTAATTTTGTTGTGCTGGCATTGTCGCAAAGTTTGAAAAGGCATTTGCAACAGCGCTCATTGTATCAATTTGTTGAATAAGTGTCTTTGAATAATCTTCCAGTTTTAATTTAACATTTGGGTCCTTTTCATCAAATCTACGTTGGTAGTTTTGAACCGTTAATCGCATTGGTGTAAGTGGATTTTTAATTTCATGTGCCACTTGTTTTGCCATTTCGCGCCAAGCTTGTTCCCTTTCTCCTTGCGCTAATTTTACAGCGCTCTCCTCTAATTTATCCACCATATTGTTATATGACTTTACCAAAAGATCAATCTCTTCGCTACCTGCCTCTAACTCTATTTTTTTATTTTGTCTCTCTAGACCAGTTTGCTGCAATTTGTCTGTAATGATTTTTAAAGACTTAGTAATGTAACTAGATAAAAAATAAGACAATACTATAGCAATTAAGAACATTAAAAAATAGACTTGACCAAATCGATATAAAAAATTTTTTAACTCGTTATTATAAAACTCCTCGTCTTCTTCATATGGTAAGTTTAAAATTAATAATGGTTTAAACTTAGAATCTTTAATATAACTATAAGAGGAACGATACTTTTGTCCATCAACAATAGATAGTTCTACAAATCGTTTTTCTATTGTTCCTTTTAATGTTTTTAAAGTTGAACCCTTAATGTTTGGTTGTATACTATCTAATTTGAAAACTGCTTTTGATGAAATTAAAGGCTTACCATTTAAATCATACATATTAATAGCTAAACTATGAATGTCAGACAATTCATGAATTCTATCTTTAAAGATAAGCGGAACATTTTCAGTAGTTAAAGGGTAAGTTGTAGTTTGTAAAATATAATTTATATGTTCTACAATTGCATTTAGTTTCCTTTCAAGTCTTTCTTGATGATATTCTTTTGCTTCTTTTCTAAATTGATAAATGGAAACCGAAGCAATTAAAATAGAAGCTATAAGAGTTAAGAATATCATTGAAAGAAATATTCTTACACGTAGAGAAGTTTGTTTTATATTGGGCCAATTAATTTTCATTACTTTTTTCTCTAATACGTTTGTATAATTTAAATCCAAGCATAATTAAAATGGAGAAAACAAAAATTCCAACTACACCAAAAATCCAATTAATTGCACTTTTAAGAATAACCAAAAACACAATTGCGAATAATATAATGGTTGCTCCTTCGTTCCAAATTCTAAAAAAATTAGAACTTTTTCTAACCTCATTTCTTTGTAATTGTTTAAATATTTGATGACATTTTAAATGATACACATAAAGTAAAAAAACAAACCCTAACTTAACATGCATCCAAGATTGTTCTAACCAAAATGGACTTAAATACAATAAATAAAAAGCAAAAAAACTAGCTAAAATAGCACTTGGCCAAGTAATAATATACCACAAGCGATATTGCATTAATTGGTATTGCTTTATTAGAATATCTTGTTCGGGCTGTGGTTTTTGTTTAGCCTCTGCATGGTAAACAAATAGACGAACAATGTAAAATAAACCTGCGAACCAAGTGATTACAAATATTAAATGAAGTGCTTTAATATAGTTATATTCCATTTTCTGCAATTAATAATTTTTGTTTCATCTCTTTTCTTAAAAAAAATGCAGTTACAATTGTTGATAAAACATCTGCAATTGGAAATGAAATCCATACTCCAAAAATACCATAATATTTTGGTAAAATAAGGATTAAAGGAATTAAGAAAAAACCTTGTTTTGTTAAAGTTAATAAAAGTGCAGGAATTGCTTTTCCTGCAGCTTGAAAATAAGCCGCGCCTATAAGTTGCACTGCAATAATTGGTGAAGCAGCAAACACTAAACGTAAAGCATTAGGTGTTTCCATAATTATTTTAGAATCGTTTGTAAAAACCGCAACTATTGGTTCTGCCAAGAGAAGTATTATTGCAAAAATAACCGTAGCTAATATAGCTGCCCATTTAATAGATGTAGATATTGATTCACTTACACGTTCAAAATTTCTCGCACCATAATTATACCCTGCAATAGGTAAAAAACCTTGCGTTACGCCTAATATAGGAAACAAAGAAAACATTAACATCCTACTTATAATTCCATACACCGCTACAGAATGTTCACCTCCGTGAATAAATAATGTATGATTTAGAATTATAGATAAAACTGCGACAACTCCTTGTCTGGCAAAAGTAACAAAGCCAAGCGATGTTATTTCTGTTACTAATTTAAAATCTAATATATAATGTTGTAGTTGTAAACGCAATTCGCTTTTAAAAATAAAAAACCATAAAATAAATGCGAAACACATAAAATAAGAAATGGAAGTTGCTAGCGCAGCTCCAAACATTCCTAAATTTAAAAATTTTATAAATACAATATCTAAAATTATATTACTGAATGCTGGTATAATCATTGCAATCATCGCAAACTTAGGTTTTCCTTCGGCTCTAATTACTGTGTTTCCCATCATGCAAATTGCTAAAAAAGGAACTCCGTATAAAACCGGTAAGAAAAACTCTTTGGCTGGAGCCATTATTTTTCCATTTGCACCAAAAAGCAACAAAACCTCTTCAAAGTAAAACATTCCAATTATAACAGAAACAAAAGCTAAACCAAGTGTTAACACAATTTGATTCCCAAATGTTTTTAACGCTTTTTCTCTGTTATTTCCTCCTAATGCTCTTGAGATAATGGAACTTCCACCAATCCCTAATGCCATTCCTAATGAAGATATTAAAAATGTAATTGGCAATACAACTGAAACAGCAGCGATTGCCAATGATCCTATCCATTTTCCCACAAAAATAGTGTCTATTAAAATATTAACCGACATAAACAAAATTCCAATTGAAGCTGGAACCGATTGTTTTATTAGTAATTTTTTAATACTTAATGTACCTAATTCTGTAGAAGAAACTGCCATTTTATATTATGCCTCTGTTTGAAATGCCCATTGGTCTACCCAGCGACTTAATGTTTTTGCCCAATCATCATCATCATTTAAACACGGAATAGCCAAAAATTCTTCACCTCCATTTGCTTTAAATTCGTGATTGGCTTCCATGGCAATTTCTTCTAATGTTTCTAAACAATCTGAAACAAATGCAGGTGTTACAACTGCTAACTTTTTAATGCCTTTTGCTGGCATTTTATTAATTTCAACATCTGTATAAGGATCTAACCATTTATCCCCCGCTAACCGCGATTGATAAGTTTGGCTATATGTACCTTCTTTTAAACCTAATTGTTCTACCACTAACCTTGTAGTTTCATAACATTGGTGACGATAACAAAACTGATGCGCTGGTGATGGTGTGTTACAACAACTTCCGTCTATTTTGCAATGACTTTTAGTTATATCTGTTTTACGAATATGACGTTCTGGAATTCCATGATATGAAAACAATAAATGATCATATTCGAAACCTTCTAAATGTCTTTTTATTGAGTTTGATAAATCTCTTATGTAATCTTTTTGGTTGTAAAAAGCTGGAACTATCGTAAAATTCATGTGAGGAAATTTTTCCTTACGCAGTTTCTCTGCTAAAACTAAAATAGTCTGAGTAGAAGCCATTGCATGTTGAGGATACAAAGGAAATAATAGAACTTCTGTAATACCCTGATCGCTTAGTTTTTGCAAACCGCTCTCTATACTTGGGTTACCATAACGCATTGCTAAGTCAACAGGAATGCTAACTTGCTGCTGAATTTTTGCTTGTAATCTTTTTGACAAGACTATTAAAGGAGAACCTTCATCCCACCAAATCTTTGCATAAGCTGCTGCTGATTTTTCAGGCCTTTTCCTTAAAATAATCCCTCTAACTAATAATGCGCGTAATAAAAACGGAACGTCTATTACATATTTATCCATTAAAAATTCATCTAAATAAGGCTTAACATCTTTTGGTTCTGGACTTTCAGGCGAACCTAAATTTACTAATAAAACTCCTTTTTTCATCTTCAAATAAAATTTTCTCAAAAATACTACATATTAATGACTTATTTAAATTGTAGTAAAATTGTTATATTCACATCCTTTTACCCTAAAAACAATCAACTTTATCGATAATTAACATATTTTATATTAAAAACACATATTTATCTGTTATTTATTAAATAATATTTATTACTTTTATAAAAAGTCAACCATATTAATAGTAATTGACAGATTGTTTAATCTAATTCTTAATAATATGAAAAAAAAATACCTTTTATTATTCTTATTATTTAGCGGCTTGTTGTTTTCTCAAGTGCCTGGTGTGGGAATTAACGAAACAAACCCTGAACAAGCACTTCATTTAGGTTCTTCAACAGGTACAATTAGAGTTGAAGGTTTTAATAGCCCAAATAATCTTAATAATGGTGGCGGTACCAAAACCTATCCTTTATATGCTGATGACAAAGGAAATCTAACCCTTGAATTTAAGCCTTTATACAATAGCAACGGCTCAGACGCTCTTGACCACGCAATGCTTCCTGGTTCAACTGTAACCCTTTTAGCGGGTGATAATGATGGTATAGCAACAGGAGAATTGTTTAACTTTACAATTGCAGTAAATAGAGCTGCAATACTAGAGGTAAAATACAATGTAAGCATTGAGGTTTTTTCTACACCTTTAGAAACAGTAATTACCGACAGATACGCAAGAAGAGTAAATACTTATTTTAGAGTAAATGGAGTGGGTAGACAGTATGGTCATTCATCAAAGTGCTACACCGCAGGAACGTTTGATAGCGAAACTGGTTCTTTGTTTAATTGTTGTACCGCATACATTAATTTACCTGCAGCAGGTTCTTATACAATTAGATTTTACGGAGAGGTTTCTTCTGGATTAACCGGTATAAATGCAGCAGGAGGATCCGAAGTACCAAATACTGGTAGAGCAACTTGTGCAAAATTTGCAAGAGGTAACGATTCTCTTTTATTTAGACTACACTAACTTATTTAGAATATAAAAAATATTAATTATGAAAAAATATTACTTATTAACCATAGTTTTACTTTCTTCTATAAGTTTTTATAGCCAAGTTGGTATTGGAACAACAAATCCGCAAGAAGACTTACATATTTCCGGGACAAATTCTACCATAAGAATTGAAAGTTTAAACACAGTGAATAACCCGTTAAATGACGGATTAAAAAACGCAAGAGTGTTTGTAAATGGAAATGGAAATTTTACATTAACCCCTCCAAATTTTACAGCTGGAGGAAGTGGAAACAGCAACTTGCCTTTAAATTTTTTAATTGATGTTCCTAATTTTATTCCAGACAATATAGATGGCCTACCAGCTCCTTATAACAGACTAGGAAGAATCATTAATAGTTCTTTAGTACAAGAAACTGTTGAAGGCTTCATACATAGTGTAACATTCACTGTTCCGCAAGCTTGTACTGTAGAGGTGAAACACGGAGTTACAATCGTAATTTCTGGATCAAACATGCTAATCCCTAGCTTAGCTTATTTGAACGATAGTAAAACAAGAACAATACAAACTTTTTTCTGTTTTGATATTAATAATGACGGATTAAGTGTTGCCGAAAAAGCATTACAATATGGACATAAAGGGCAATTTTACTGCTCTGTAGCTGGCGGATCGTTAGGCTATCCCTATATGAATAGTCAAGGATATGCAATATTACCCGCAGGAACACATTCTATTCATTTTTTTGGAATAGTATCAGACCCGCCAAATACTTTTACAAGCGTTGGTTTTGGAGGAGCAACAGATTATCTTAAAATGAGAGTTTATAATTAAAACAAAGCCCCATGAAAAAAACATACTTTACGTACTTTATGTACTTTATAGCTGCAAATAGTTTTTGTCAGGTTGGAATAAATACAACTACTCCTGTAGAGGAACTTCATATTGCTGGACCAACCTCAACTATTAGAGTTGAAGGTTTAAATAGCCCTAACAGTGTTAACAATCTTGGCGTAGGTTCAACCACGCCGGTTTATGCAAATGCTAACGGAGATTTGGTTTTAGGAACCTTAACAGATAATGTGCAAATATTATTTGATTCAGAAGATTATTTGATGAATGTACAAGACCCTACAAATCTTGTAAACCAAACAGGTGGAGGAGCTGGGTTTAGCCAGGCCGGTATTCCAATTGGTGGTGTTGCAACCTCATTTATATTAACTAAACCTGCCATTGTAGAAATTAACTATGCAGTTACTTGGACAGTAGGTAAAAATGTAGGCCCAATTTCTAGAATAGATGATTTTAGAGCAAGAATTGTGCAAACAGCAATGTATTTTAGACAAAACAATTATATGGGAGCGGCCGTTGTAAATGATTATTATGGAAACCCAATTAATGGCGGACCATGGTGCATTACTTCAAATTGTAGTGAACTAGGTGGTTTACTTGGAATCAACGGACAGTTTTACAACAATATTAGCGATAGAAATGGGGAATGGAAAAGTTACCGAAATACAGCTTCTGATTACGTAGTACTTGGCCCAGGAACCTATACTCCTATGTTTGCATGCCAATTAGCAGTTGGAGACACCGGTGGAACTGGTGCAGTTAAATTATATTTAGGCGGAGAAAAAGACGAAGTGCAAATAATTGCTTATTATTTTAATTAACAGATACTTAAACTTTAAAAACATATTTTAAAAGCACTTTATCGATAAAAAAAACACTTTATCGAATATTTTGTTATTTGTTAACGTTTTGTACACTGTATATGTATTTTTTTTTTATTTTTCGGAAACTAAATTACCCGTTTTATGAAAATAAAATTACTTATTATAACATTTTCATTGTCCTTTTTTTCTGTATACTCTCAAGTAAGCGGTGTAGGAATTAATGAAAGTGTTCCCGAACAAGCATTACACCTTGGGTCACAAACAGGTACCATAAGAGTTGATGGACTTAATGCAACAAACAACACATATAACGGTGGAGAAGTTGATAAGACTTACCCTCTTTATGTTGATGAAAATGGCGATATGACTCTTCAAACATCTGCTTACAACAACAGTGATGGAAATGACGCCTTTTTATCTACAGACCCTATTAACTCTGAATTATCCATTACTCTATTGCAACCTAATGATGGATATGAAGCAATAGAAATTACTTCCTATAATTTTACCGTTAGTAGAAACACTGTTTTAGAAATTAAATACTCGTTAAGTATTGAAGTGTTTCAAAACAACTTACTAACCACTCTTAGAGATCCTTACGCTAGAAATATTACCAATTTCTTTACATTAAACACACCTGCTTTAACACCTACAACTAGGCGATATGCAGCACATTCTAAATGTTATTTTAATTATAATTATGAATTAGGAGTGGCTTCACCACCTAATGCATCTACTGGTTATATTTACAATAGTGGTACAACTTATATGTATTTAACTCCAGGAACACATACTTTACGTTTCTACGGAACAGTTTGTTCAGGCACAAATAACAGGGCTACATTTGTTCGTTTTGCAGGAGGCCCAGACTCAGTATTCTTACGTTTACATTAAAAAAAAACTATGAAAAAAAATACTTTATATATAACAACTCTGTTTTTTTGCAATTTTATATTTGCTCAAGTAGGTATTGGAACAGAGAATCCGCAACAAGAACTTCATGTTGCTGGACCTACATCTACAATTAGAATTGAAAGTTTAAATTCAACTAACGAACCTATTTTAAACGACGGAGTAAAATTAGCACCCGCATTTGTTACTGGAAATGGAGACATTACATTAGATCCAAGCGGGTGGAATACTGGTGGAGGACCTGGTACTAATGAACCTTTAAACTTTTTAATTAGTATCCCTAATTTTGTTCCTAATGGGCCTTTTGGAGACGGAACTGTTGTTGCAAATGACAATACAATAACTTCTGCAACTGCACAAATTGTATCTGTGCCTTTTACAAGCCCACAAGATGCTCTTATAGAGGTTCGCTACGCAATGACAATTGACCTTTCTGATCAGTTTTTACCCGCTCCAGCTGCTTCAACTTTTTCTGATATTTCAGCAAAAAGTGTTAGATGCTATTATTATATAGATTTAAATAACGATGGTTTAGATGCTGCTGACTTATCAAAAGTATATGGTTTACATGGTGAAGCATACACTTCTAATGTCCAGGGATCTGTTGGATATGCATTTATTCATGGTGTTGGATATGGAAACATACCACAAGGCACCCATGCTTTAGTTTTTATTGGAGAAACAAATGATGGTGTTAACTTAAATACTTATGTTGGTTTTGGAGGTTCATCAGACAGTTTAAAAATTAGACTTTACAATTAAAAAGTAAAATATGAAAAAAATATTATATACACTTGTCGCTCTATTTTTTACAATTATAGGATTTGCTCAAGTTGGCGTAAATACAACTACACCAAGCCAAGAATTACATGTTGCAGGAGCTACTTCAATTATTCGTGTTGAAGGATTAAACGAAACAAACAACCCATTAAATTTAGGAGATAAACAAAACTCAAAAGTGTATGTTGATGCAGATGGAGACTTAGTTTTAGCTGACTCTCCTGCAGATATTGGAATTTTATTTAACCCCGCAAATTATTTAGAAGACCCTTTAGATACCGGGGGACCTGACTCAAATCAGATCAATCAAACTGGTACTGGTTCTGGATATTCGCAAGCAGGATGGCCAAGAGTAATAGGGCCTGGAAGTTCGACTTTTACATTAACAAGACCAGCTATTGTTGAAGTTAATTATTCTATTTCGTATAATATATACAAAAGCGGTAACCCAATTGATGACTTCCACGCAAGAACTGCACAGTTTTATTTATATTTACGCAGTGGTAGCCATACAGGACCTATTGTAGCGACAGATTATGATGGAAATCCACTTAATTTTGCTGGTAACGCTGGTGCATTAGGTTATAGTGGTAACTTCTACACTAACGGAAGTTCATTAGGCGCAGGTGGAACAGAAGGATATGACAAAGTTTTTTATGCAACAGGACATGACTATGTAAAACTTGGACCTGGAACTTATAGCCCAATGTTTTCTGGAATTTTATTCGTTGCTAACACAGGAGGTACTGGTGCAGTAAAAATGCAACTTGGACCTGGAGACGACGAAGTTATTATAGTAGCACATTATTACAACTAAAAAAATAGTATAGAAATTAAAAAAAAGCGCTTTAACAGCGCTTTTTTTAATTTCCGGTATTTAATGACAATAAATATTTTTTTGGCGTAGTACCATATTTCTTCTTAAATGCCGCAATGAAATGACTTGAAGTGCTATACCCAATTTGCAATCCAACTTCGTTTACATTAAACGAGCCACTATCTAAAAGTTTTCGAGCTGATTCCATTTTATAATCAAACAAAAAACTATAAACACTATCGCCATAAATTTGCTTAAAACCTGTTTTAAGTTTTTTTAAATTTAAACCCACTTGATCTGCCAATTCTTGTAACCCTGGCGGTTCTGCCATATTAGCAATAACGATTTCTTTAGCCTTCTTAATTTTTAAAACATTTTCTTCATCAATTAAAAAAGGACAATGCTCTGCATTTGGGTCTTCATTCCTATTAAAATACAAACTTAACAATTCGTAACCTTTACCTTTTAAATATAGATTTTTTATTGATGAATTCTGATTGTAATGAAATATCTGATTTAGAACAATTGCCATAGAAGGGCTAATGTCTTCTTCTCCATAATACTTCTTGTCTAAATTTTCATCGCTTAAAAAAGGGATATATTCAGCATCATTAGAAAATAAAGTATGAAATTTTTTGATAGAAACTAAAACCGAAATTATCCAAGAATTAGGTTCAATTTCTAAATGAAGTGGTAATTCTTTTTGAGGATTATAAAGTAACAAAGATTTTTCAGCATTTAAATCTAACTTATAACTTCCGTTATTAAAATTAAATCTACCGCTTCCTTTTACATTAAAATGAAACTGTATCAACCCAGTTTTAACCTGTTTTTCAACATGTTGCGTTTCATTAGTGTCGTTTTGAAAACGAATTAAAATAAAATCTTGCTCAATTTTAATTTCCTCTACTGCACTCATAGCGATGTTTTTATTTTAAAAATTTATACTTTCATTGCTTTTTATTTAGAACAACTCTAAATAAAACCCATTAAAAGCATTGATTATAATACAAAAATAGTGGTTTTTTAAAATATACTATTCTTTTTATCGAAAAAAACATCTATCGTTAAAAAAAGAACTTTAAGCGTTGTTTTTATAAAATACATAAAAGTACATTTGTATCACTTTTAGACAAAGTAAATTTTATGGATACTTTTACAATAGGAAAACATCTTTCGTTTTATGCAATTGGCTTAAGCTACAAAAAAGCAGACGCCACTATGAGAGGTAAATTTAGCTTAGACGAAAATGCTAAAATAAATTTATTAAACCAAGCAAAAAATGATGGAATAGAAAGTTTGCTTGTTACTTCAACTTGTAACAGAACTGAAATATACGGTTTTGCAGAACATCCATTTCAATTAATAAAATTACTTTGCGAAAACAGTAATGGAACTGTAGAAGATTTTCAAAAAGTTGCTTACGTTTATAAAAATAAAGAGGCTTTAACTCATCTTTTCAGAGTTGGAACCGGTTTAGACAGTCAAATATTAGGTGATTTTGAAGTTATTGCTCAAATTAAACAAAGTTTTTTCGAAAGTAAAAAACTTGGATTAGCTAATTCATATATAGAAAGATTAGTAAACGCAGTTATTCAGGCTAGCAAAAAAGTGAAGAACGAAACCGAATTAAGTTCGGGCGCTACCTCAGTATCGTTTGCTTCCGTTCAATACATTATGAATAATGATCCTGATATTGGAAACAAAAACATTCTTCTTTTTGGAACAGGTAAAATTGGGAGAAACACTTGTGAAAATTTAGTAAAACACACTAAAAACGAACATATAGTTTTAATTAACAGAACAAAAGCTACTGCCGAGAAAATAGCCGGTAAATTTAATTTAATCGTAAAAGATTATGCTAATTTGCAAATAGAGATTCAAAAAGCAGATGTTTTAGTTGTCGCAACAGGTGCGCAAAACCCAACTGTAGACGCTGAAGTTTTAAAATTAAAAAAACCATTATTAATTTTAGATTTATCAATTCCAAAGAATGTAAACGAAAACGTAAAAAGTAACGAAAACGTTACGTTAATCCATTTAGATCATTTGTCGCAAGTTACAGATGAAACTATTGAGAAACGAAAAGAATACATTCCTGCTGCTGAACAAATTATAGAAGATGTAATGACTGAATTTTTAAATTGGTCTAAAACCAGAAAATTCGCACCAACTATTCACTCATTAAAAGAAAAACTAGCTACTATAAAACAAGTTGAGTTAAACTACCAAAGAAAAAAACTAGATAACTTTAACGAAGAACAAGCTGAAATTATCAGCAATAGAATTATTCAAAAAATCACAAATCACTTTGCAAATCATTTAAAAAATGAAGAAACGGTAGTAGATGAAAGTATTGAATGGATTAATAAAGTTTTTCAAATTGAAACTGTCGAAAAACAATAAAATGACTCAAAAAGTTATTAAAATAGGAACACGTGATAGCGAATTAGCATTATGGCAAGCGCACACAGTTCAAAACAAACTTCACGAATTAGGTTACAAAACTGAAATCATTTCTGTAAAATCTACTGGTGATTTAATACTAGACAAGCCATTATATGAATTAGGTATTACGGGTATTTTTACAAAGACTTTAGATATTGCTATGCTAAAAGGCGAAGTAGATATTGCGGTTCATTCTATGAAAGATGTTCCTACTGCTTTACCTATTGGAATTGTTCAAGCAGCTGTTTTAGAAAGAGCAAATGTTTTAGATATTATGGTACATAAAGGAAATCTTGATTTTCTGGACTCTAATGGAACTATTGCTTCTGGAAGCTTAAGAAGAAAAGCACAATGGCTACATAAATATCCTACACACAAAGTGGAAGATTTACGTGGAAATGTAAATACCCGAATGCAAAAACTTAAGGACAATAATTGGGATGGAGCAATATTTGCTGCTGCTGGCTTAGAACGAATTAATTTAAAGCCAACCGATTATATTGACTTAAATTGGATGACTCCTGCTCCCGCACAAGGAGCAATGCTTGTGGTAGCAATGGAAAAAGATAGTTTTACATTAGAAGCCTTAAGCAACTTAAACCACAAAGAAACAGAAATTTGCACTTATATTGAAAGACAATTTTTACGTACTTTAGAAGGTGGTTGTACAGCGCCAATTGGTGCTTTAGCAATTAAAAATGGAAATCAAATTGATTTTCAGGGTGTTTTGTTTTCTTTAGATGGAAAAGAAAAATTTACCATAGAAAAAAGTTGTAATTTTGATACTTATTTAAACTTTGGCCAAGAATGTGCTAAGGAAATTTTAAAAAACGGAGGAAAACCATTAATGGAAGAACTTCGTAGAGCATTAAAAGTGAAATAAGTACTCCAAAATGGAAAAAGAATCCTTACTTAATTACCTATATCGATTTTTTGACATCATTGTCTTATTGTTTATTGTATTTGATTTTGGATATGATTTTGAAGAAAACTATAACTCACCCCATGTTATTGGTTTAATTATCTTATCAATAGCATTATTAGCTTTTAACGCCTTTAAATATTTTACTTATAAATATGAAAGCAACAAAAATGTAGCTCTTGTAAACTTTATAATTTTAGTTGGTGTTTTTATAATTTCAGCTATAATAATAGTCCTAAATATTGACTTTAGTTGGAGTTATATTTTACAAAAAATTAAACCAGTTTTAGAAGGAGGTCTTGTTTTTTACTTTTTATTAAGACTATTAGTTTTAGTAAGACATATCTACGATATATACTTTAATCCTGCAATTGTATTTGTTGGTAGTTTTGTGATTTTAGCGCTTTCTGGGGCTTTTTTATTAATGCTGCCAAGTGCAACAACTCACAGTATTTCTTTTACCAACGCAATTTTTACTGCCACAAGTGCTGTTTGTGTAACTGGTTTAGCTGTAGTGGATACGGCAAAAGATTTTACGATAGTTGGCCAATCTATTATTTTAGTTTTAATTCAACTTGGTGGAATTGGAATATTAACTTTTACTTCTTTTTTCGCCTTTTTCTTTAGAGGAGGTTCCTCTTTCAAAGAAGGATTAAACACAAAAGATTTTATTGCTACCGAAGGATTAAAAGATGTTTTTAGAGCTGCCTTAAATGTCGTTGTTTTCACTATTAGCGTTGAAATTATTGGTGCTCTTTTTATTTATTCTTCAATAGCCGGAAATAATGCTATTGATAATAAATTTTTCTTTTCCATTTTTCATTCTATTTCTGCATTTTGTAATGCAGGGTTTTCCATATTTTCAGCTGGTTTATTTGATGAAAGTATTCGTTTCCATTATTTCTTTCAATGGATAATAATGATTTTAGTAGTTTTTGGCGGACTTGGTCATAACATCGTGTTTAATTTTTACCAATACTTAAAAACATATATATTAGAATTATTTAACCCTAAAATAATTCACAAAGAAGTTCGAATAATTACTTTAAATACCAGAATAGTAATTTATACAACGCTAATATTATTAATAACAGGTTGGATCTTTTTATTTATTTCAGAATATAACAACACCTTACTTATACACGATACTTTATTTGGAAAAGTAACAAACGCTGCATTTAATTCGGTAACGCCAAGAACAGCGGGTTTTAATGTAATCGACTTTTCTCAGATGACTGTTCCTTCCTTATTGTTTATCATCTTTTTAATGTGGGTTGGAGCCTCACCAGCCTCAACAGGTGGGGGTGTAAAAACGAGTACCTTTGCAATCGCAACCTTAAATATTTTTGCAGTTGCACGTGGAAAAAACAGAATACAACTATTTGGAAGGAGAATAACAAGCCAATCTACATCAAGGGCTTTTGCAATTTTATGTATTTCATTAATTGTAATTGGAGCATCTATTATGGCGCTATTAATTTTTGAGCCAAATAACACTCCTCTTTTATCGGTTGCATTTGAATGTTTCTCTGCATATAGCACCGTTGGTTTGAGCTTAAATCTTACTCCAACACTTACAGAGCCTAGTAAATATGTAATTATTGCAACCATGTTTATTGGAAGAATTGGAATGCTCAATTTAATGATTGGTTTGCTTAGACAAATGAACCATCAGTTTTATGAGTATCCTAGAGAAAATATTTTGATTAACTAATCTATTCACACATGAAAATAATAGTATTTGGTTTAGGGAATTTCGGAATGTCACTTGCTTTAAGTTTGACGGAAACCGGAAATGAGGTAATAGGAATTGACAGACAAATGGACAAAATTAATCTTGTAAAAGATAAAATATCTCATGTTATTTGTATGGATTCTACAAATGAATTAGCCTATGATGCTGTGCCTTTAAACGATGCAGATAAAGTTGTGGTCGCAATTGGTGAAAGCGAAGGTGCTGCAATTATTACCACTGCAATTATTAAAAAACTGTCTGAGGTAAAAATTATAAGTAGAGCCTTATCCCCTATTCACGATACTGTTTTAGAGGCTATGGGAATTTATAGTATTATTCATCCTGAACAAGAAAGTGCTGATAGGTTAACAAAGCAAATTAATTTTAAATCTACATTAGAAAATTATCAATTAGATAATAATTTTACCATATCTGAAGTAAAAGCAAAAAATGAATTTTTTGGAAAATCTCTTGAAGAATTAGACTCCATAGATAAATACCATTTAACTTTAATTACTATTATACGTCAAAAAGAAAAACGAAATTTGATAGGTAAAAAAACCATGGTAAAGGAATCAATTGGTAGACCTTCGCCGAAAACAATAGTTGAAGATGGAGATATCTTAGTTGTTTATGGGCACAATAAAGACATTGAAAAATATTGTTTGGGACAAGAAGAATATGATTTACGAAATAAACACAGCTAAATGAATTCTATCTTATCTACAAAAAAGCTTACCGAAAATCAAAAACAAACGCTTATTGATCATTCATTTTCCTTGATCGAAGATAACTTTATTGAAACCAAAAACAAAGAGTTTAAGTTAGAAAATATTAACGAAAATTTGATTTTCACAAGTCAGAATGCAGTTCTAAGTCTTTTACAAAATCCTAATTGGGAAACGTTAAAAAGCAAACCTGTTTTTTGTGTTGGTTTAAAAACCCAAGAATTATTAACTTCAAAAGGATTTAATGTAATTGCTTTTACAGGTTATGCTGCCGATTTAGCAGAAATTATTTCTCTAATTTATTCTAAAGAAACATATACTTTCTTTAACGGAAATTTACGTAGAGATGTATTACCAAATACACTTCAAGAAAACGAAATAACATTCAACGAAATTGAAGTTTACGAAACTAATTTAACTTCTAAAAAAATCACAACAAAAATAGACGGAATATTGTTTTTTAGTCCGTCAGCAGTAGAAAGCTACTTGAAGTTAAACGCGATAAAAGACCAAATGTGTTTTTGTATTGGCGAATCCACATCAGAAGCATTAGAGAATAGAAATATTCAAAATATTATAATTGCAGAAAAACCGTCGGTTGAAAATGTAATTAACGACATACTAGAACATTATCAATAAAACAACCTAAAGCAAATTTTAAGTTTTCAAAAGGTTTAAAACAATAAAAAATGATTAAAAACGATTTATTTTTAAAAGCATTAAATAACGAAACAGTTGAACGCCCACCAGTTTGGATGATGCGTCAAGCAGGAAGATATTTGCCAGAATTTATGGCAATCAAAAAAAAATATGATTTTTTCACACGTTGTAAAACACCAGAATTAGCTTCTGAAATTACAGTACAACCTATTCGAATTATCAAACCTGATGTTGCTATTTTGTTTTCAGATATTTTGGTAATTCCACAAGCAATGGGAATTGATGTAGAGTTAGAAGATGGAATTGGGCCATTTTTACCAAATCCTATTCGTACTTCTGCCGATGTTGACAGAGTATTCATTCCAGACATTAACGATACTTTAGGTTATGTTATGGATGCAATTGACATGACAAAAGAAAAATTAAATAACGAAGTTCCATTAATTGGTTTCGCTGGTTCACCATGGACGATTTTTTGTTATGCTGTAGAAGGAAAAGGTTCTAAAAGTTTTGATAAAGCAAAAGGGTTCTGTTTTTCAAATCCGGTTGCGGCACATTTATTATTGCAAAAAATTACCGATACAACTATTCTATATTTAAAAGAAAAAGTAAAGCACGGTGTAAACGCTGTTCAAATTTTTGACTCTTGGGGTGGAATGTTATCTCCAATAGATTACACAGAATTTTCATGGAATTACATGAACCAAATTGTGGAAGCATTAGCTCCAGAAACGAAAGTAATCGTATTTGGAAAAGGATGTTGGTTTGCATTAGACGATATGGCAAAATCAAAAGCATCTGCTATTGGTGTGGACTGGACAGTTTCTCCAAAAAACGCACGTTATTTAACTGGTGGAAAGAAAACGCTTCAAGGAAATTTCGATCCTTCTCGTTTATTGTCTCCAATTCCTGTAATCAAGAAAATGGTTCACGAAATGATTGACGAATTTGGAGCAGATAACTACATTGTAAACCTTGGGCATGGAATTTTACCAAACATTCCTGTAGACCACGCAAAAGCATTTGTAGATGCTGTTAAAGAATATAAAAGGAAGTAATAAATGATAGAAACGGATTCATTCCATATAAATTTTTTAATAGATGAAAATGCTAAAAGCCTATTTGAAATGATGTTGTCAAATCAGGATAACTTTAAAAGGTATTTTCCTGTTACATTGTCTAAAAATAAATCTGTAGAAGATAGTTTTAATTTTATTCAAGAAAAGAACAAACAAAACCTCGAAAAATCAGAATTTACTTTTGGCATTATTGACAATAAAACATCAAATGTATCTGGTTTAATTATCATTAAGAAAATAAACTGGGAAACCAAACAGGGCGAATTTGCATATTGTATAAGTTCAAAATTGGAGAACAAAGGTTGGATGTCAAAAGCAATTACTTTAATTTCAAAATATGGCTTTGAAAAGTTAGACTTTGAAAAATTTCAAATTATTGCTCATAAATCAAATATTGGAAGTTGTAAAGTTGCCGAAAAGTGTGGTTTTCTATGGAAAGAAACACTTTTAAAAGAGTTTACGCCGGTTAATGAATCTCCATTAGACATGGAATTATATGAACTTGAAAAATGAAAGATCAATTTTATGCATACATACAACAATTACAAGATCAAATTTGCAAAGGTCTTGAAGAAATAGATGGAACAGGTTTTTTTAAAGAAGATTTATGGAAACGTCTAGAAGGCGGTGGCGGAAGAACTCGTGTTATTGAAAACGGTACTGTTTTTGAAAAAGGCGGTGTAAACGTTTCTGCAGTTCATGGAAAATTACCCGATTCTATGCAAAAATTGTTCAATGTTGGGGAAGCTGATTTCTTTGCTTGTGGATTGAGTTTAGTAATTCATCCTAAAAACCCAATGGTTCCAACGGTTCATGCAAATTGGCGTTATTTTGAAATGTATGACAGTAATGGAAAAATAATCAATCAATGGTTTGGTGGCGGACAAGATTTAACGCCTTATTACTTGTTTGAGGAAGATGCAAAACATTTTCATCAAACATGTAAAACAGCTTGCGACAAACATAATGCTGATTTTTATCCAAAATATAAAAAACAATGTGATGAATATTTTTGGAATGCACACCGAAATGAAGCCCGCGGAATAGGCGGATTATTTTTCGATTATTGCAAAGGAACTCCAGAAATGAAAATGGAAGACTGGTTCAACTTTGTAATGGAAGTTGGAAATAGTTTTTTAGAAGCTTATGTTCCAATTGTAGAAAAGCGAAAAGAACTAGCTTTTACTCCAGAGCAGAAAACTTGGCAAGAAATTCGTCGTGGTCGTTATGTAGAATTTAATTTAGTTCATGATAAAGGGACTTTATTTGGATTAAAAACCAACGGTAGAATTGAAAGTATATTAATGAGTTTACCACCGCATGTACAATGGGTTTATGACCATCATCCGGAAGAAGGAAGTGCAGAAGAAAAATTAATCAAAATATTAGAAAACCCTATTGATTGGGTATAAATACAAAAGCAGTAATTAATTCCAAATTACTACTTTTTTTGTAGTTTCTTTAAACGAATTACTTATGTGCATTAATCTCGCTTTTAGCAATGTTTTCCTGCCTTCTAAATTTCTTGTGTAAATAAACTTAGAATTACCTACATAGGTTTTCCAATTCTTCTCAAAAACCATACAGTTTTTCTTTTTATCACCAAATATTTGAGGAACGGAATAAAAGTTCTGAATGTCAAATTCGTTTTTTACCCAGTTGGTGTTTAAAATCAAATATCTTGGGTTTTTAACTGGTTCTATAATTTCTTGAATTGCATTAATAAAAATAGCACTTTCAAAATCGTTTGTACCTTTAATACTAATTACTACATCGCCTTTTGGTAAAATTTCAGTAGAAACAAAAACGTTTTCTTTAGCCGTAGAAATTAAATTTATATCAAATAATGATTGTTTTAGCGCTTCGCTAATTCTAGATAAGTTTTTAAATAAAAAACCAAATTGCATATAATTTTTAAACACTTTATATGTTTTATACCCAAAGGTTAAGCCTAATGCTGTAAGAATAGAATAGACAAAAGCAACAATACCTTTTGAAGCCAAAACATCTAAATTTTTAATTAACATTTCTGGAATAAAAAAAGACAAGCCTATTCCTAATTCTAAAAAACCATATTTAACTACATCATTAAACTTTTGCTTTTTTTCAAGACTATAAGGTTTATCTCTTTCATAATATTGTTTTATTTCTCTAGAAAGCGTTGTTCCATGTAAAATAGCGCTATTCCATTTGTTTGGTAAATCTTCTCTTAATTTAGATAGATTTAGCATCTTTTCATTTAAAGTAGCAATAGCAATTTCTGCATAATCATCAGGTAATTCTAATCTATCAATACCGCTTTCTATATATACTTTTTCAGAATTTGAAATACCTACAAAAGCATCAAATCTTCTTTTTAAAGTTTCAATATCTTTCCCTCCATTTACATCTGTTTTATCCACACATACTAAATGCCAAATATTTCCAGTCTTATTTAAATTGTCTTTTTGCGAACGAATTGCTCTTCCTCTCATTTGATTAGAAGAAACAAAAGAACCAACAAAAGAAGCTAAAATTAATGTGTTTATGGACGGAGCGTCCCAACCTTCTCCTAACAAAGATTTTGTTCCAATTAATTTTGTAATATGTCCTTTTTCGAACATATTTGTAATTGTTTCCACTACTTTTGAGGAAGATGATTTTGAGGAAATCAAAACAAACTCGGGAGTGCATTTTAAAGGAACAAAAGAGTAATTTTCAATGGAATCAAAAAGTTCAAAAGAAGCAATTTTAGTCGCATGAATTATAACAATACTTCCTGTTAGCACCGCAATTTTTTCTCTATGATCTACTTTAGTTCTTAAATAATGAAAAATTGGCAAAACACCTAATCTATTAATAGAGGAAGTATCTTCTGTTTCAAGAAATTCTTTTTTAATATAATCTGTTAAAATTACAGAACGCAACTTATCCTTTAAAAAAAGCTGTTCGTGCTTAATGATTTCAACAATACTATTTAATTTACTAGGACTATTAGACAACGATTTGTATAGAATTTTATTTCCTACAAAATCTACTTTACCCTTCTCAAAAGCATTTAATTTTCTAATTTTAGATTCTAATTTTTCTAAAACATCTTCGCAATCTATAAGTGCTTTTCTATCTATAACCAAAATATTTTGAAGTAAAATGGAAGCCCAATTTAAATCAAATAGTGGAAAATCTATTTTATCTTTTTTATCAAAACCTAAAATTTCTAATTGTTCAAATGTTATTTCTGTTCCAATAGATTTTAAAAAAATTAATAGTGCTGAAAAATATTCTGGACAACTATAAATTTCATTTAAAGACTGTTTAGTATTTAGTAAAAAACGATGCGTTTTTATAAGTTCTATAAATTCTAAATCAAACTTAAAGTTTTCAATAAATGAAGCTATTTTAAGTCGAAAATCAATAATAAAATTAATTTCTAAATCTTTTGGCTCCGAAAAAAAGATATAATCTTGGTGCGGACACAAATCTCCTTCTTTAACTAAATCAGGAACTGCAATTTCATCATCAACTTCACCACAAAGCTTGAAATATTTTGAAACTTCAAATGCATCACTATCATATGGCGGCGTAGCGGTTAATGCTATTACTGTTAATTTGTCTCTTTCTTTTAATTCATACAAGCATTTCCACCATTCGTTTTTTAAATGGTGTGCTTCATCAAGCATTAGAACTTCAATTTTGTTCTTTTTAAAAAAATTAAAATAATCTTCTTTCTTTTCAAACTTCTTATAAAAAGAATGCAAAGATTGGTACGTCGAAAAAGTTACCGTTTTTGGGTTTTTTATATCAAAGGAATAATCTTCAAATACGCCGTCTTCAATAAAAAAAGATTGTACTCTTTCCTCCCATTGATTTCGGATTGTTAATGTTGGCGTTAAAACTAATGTTTTTTTACCAACTTGCCTCATTATCTCTATTCCTAAAATAGTTTTTCCTGAACCAGGTGGCGCAATTACATGAAGATGGTTGTCGTCAATGTGTTTAAGGAAATTATTTAAAAAATTCTGCTGATAACTTCTCCAATTAAACCTAAACTTTAATTTTTTAAATGGCATATAAAAAATACTTATTTTTATCTTTGTATCAAATATATAAAAATATGTTCCCATTAAGAAGAAATCGTCGTTTAAGAACCAATGAAAGTATTCGTTCATTAGTTCGTGAAACTGTAATAACTCCAAATGATTTTTTAGTACCTCTTTTTGTAGTGGAAGGAAAAGGGATTAAAGAAGAGATTGCTTCTATGCCTAATTATTTTAGATTTAGTCTAGATTTATTAGAAAAAGAAGTAAAAGAACTTTGGGCAATGGGATTAAAATCGGTTTTAGTATTTGTAAAAGTTCCTGATAATTTGAAAGACAATAAAGGAACCGAAGCGTTAAATGCAAATGGATTGATGCAACGTGCTGTAAAAGTGATTAAAAACGCCGTTCCAGAAATGATAGTAATGACGGATGTAGCTTTAGATCCATATTCTTCTTTTGGACATGATGGTGTTATTGAAAACGGACAAGTAGCAAATGATATTACTTCTGCAATTTTAGCAGAAATGGCTTTATCGCATGCAAAAGCTGGAGCTGATTTTGTGGCGCCAAGTGATATGATGGACGGTCGTATTTTAGAAATGCGCGAAACCCTTGAAAGCGCAGGTTTTATCAATACCGGAATAATGAGTTATTCTGCAAAATATGCCTCGGCTTTTTACGGACCTTTTCGTGATGCTTTAGATTCTGCTCCTGTAGATTTAATGGATGTTCCAAAAGATAAAAAAACGTATCAAATGGATTATCACAACCGTACCGAAGCTATTCGTGAAACAGAAATGGACATTGAAGAAGGTGCTGATATTGTTATGGTAAAACCAGGAATTGCCTATTTGGATATTGTTCGCGATATTAAAAATATTGTAGATGTTCCTGTTGCGGTTTACCAAGTTTCTGGGGAATATTCTATGGTTAAAGCAGCTTCAGAAAGAGGTTGGCTAGACCACGACGCTGTAGTGATGGAGCAAATTACTGCTATTAAAAGAGCTGGAGCTGATGTAATTGCAAGTTATTTTGCAAAAGATGTTGCTCGTTTATTAAAATAAAATGTTTAAAGATCATTATTAATGACACTATTAATTATTTACGCAGTTACTTCAATCTTTTTCTCATTTCTATGTTCAATTTTAGAAGCCGTTCTATTGAGTGTTACCCACACATTTATTACGGTTAAAAAGAAAGAGAATAAAAGCTTTGCTACAAAGTTAGAACTACTTAAAAGCGATATCGATAAACCTTTGATTGCTATTTTAACCTTAAATACAATTGCGCATACAGTAGGTGCTATTTTAGTAGGAGTTCAAGCAGAAAAAACATTTGGAAATGGAAATAATTCGGTAGCAATTGTTTCTTCAATAATGACTTTTTTAATTTTAGTTTTATCTGAAATAATCCCAAAAACAATTGGTGCAAAATTTTGGAAACAATTAGCTGGTTTTACAACAACCGCTCTGAATATTTTAATTTTTCCATTAAAAATAACGGGGATTTTATGGTTATTACAACTGACTACAAAATTAATTGGAGGAACAGGCCATGTGTCTATTTTAAGCAGAGATGACTTTTCTGCAATGGCAGATTTGGCAGAAAAAGAAGGTGTTTTTAAAGCCTCTGAATCTAAAGTTTTAAAAAATTTATTGAGTCTTGATTCTGTTTTCGCAAAAGATATTATGTCGCCAAGAACTGTAGTAAAAACAGCAAATTGTGTAACTACTGTTGAAGATTTTTATAATGAAAATAAAAATTTACGCTTTTCAAGAATTCCTATTTATCAAAAAACGTCAGATAATATTATTGGTCTTGTTTTAAAAACGGATATTTTAGATGCAATGATTAATAATAATGGAGATGCAATTTTAGAATCTATAAAAAGACCAATTGTTTTAACCAAAAGAAATCAGCCTATTCCTCAATTATTTGAAGAATTAATTCAAAGTAAAAACCACATGGCAGCTGTTTTAGATGAATATGGATCATTTAGTGGACTAATTACCCAAGAAGATATTATTGAAACTTTATTAGGTCTTGAAATCATGGATGAAAGTGATTCTGTAGAAGATTTACAACAACTAGCAAAAAAGAACTTAGAAAAGAGAATCGAAAAATTAAAAAATAACGATTAACTAATTAAATTATTTTACATTTGTGTAATATATAAGCCATTTATTTTTATTACACGCCATGTTACAAAACGAATTATACCACACGCTTGCGTTATTGCAAGTTGATGGAGTTGGTGACGTTATTGCCAAAAAACTCATACATCATTGCGGTTCAGCCGAAGCCGTTTTCCAATCTAAAAACACATCTTTAGCAAAAATTGAAGGAATAGGTAAATATTTACTAAAAAATCTTCAGGATAAGTCTGTGTTTCAAAAAGCAGAAAACGAACTTCAATTCATTGAAAAAGAGAACATAAATATTCTCTATTTTCAAGAAGAAAATTACCCAAACAGGTTACAAAACTGTTTCGATGCTCCCGTTTTATTATTCCAATCTGGAAACGTGGATTTATCCAACAGAAAAATAATTAGTATTGTCGGCACACGACAAATAACGAGTTATGGCTCTGCAATTACCCAAAAAATAATTGAAGACATTGCTCCTTTAAACCCAATCATTGTAAGTGGTTTTGCTTATGGTGTGGATATTTACGCACATCAAATAGCAATGGATTGCGGTTTGCAAACTATTGGTGTTTTAGCACATGGTTTAAACCAAATTTATCCAAAAAATCATAAAAAATACATGGCAAAAATGGAAGAAAATGGTGGTTTTATAACCGAATTTTGGAGTACATCACAACCCGACAGAGAAAATTTTGTAAAACGAAATCGTATTGTTGCCGGAATGACCGAAGCTACTATTGTAATTGAAAGTGCTGAAAAAGGCGGTTCGCTAATAACGGCTCAAATAGCAAATGATTATAATCGGGATGTTTTTGCGGTTCCAGGAAGAACAACAGATAAATACAGTCAAGGTTGCAACAACCTCATCAAAACCCAACGCGCACATTTATTACATTCTGCAGCGGACTTGGTTTATATTTTAAATTGGGAATTGAAAAAGAAGGAAGAAAAAGCAATCCAAAAACAGCTTTTCATCTCGTTAGAACCTGAAGAACAAAAAGTATACGACTATCTTTTAAAAAACGGTAAAGAAGATTTAGATTCTATTGCCATAGCTTGTGAGTTACCAACCTATAAATTATCTTCTCTATTACTTAATATGGAACTGAAAGGCGTTATAAAACCGTTACCCGGAAAATTGTTTGAAACGGCATAATTATTGAATTCTATTTTTTAAATTTAACTCATGAAAAAATTCGTTTTACTTTTTTTGTTTTGCATAACATTACTTTCCTGTACTGAAAAGGAAAAAACCTATGAAGAACTTGAATCTGAAGTGTTATGTGATGTTTTGCCGCAATTGGCACATGAATTTGTAATGACAAAGTTACCGCCGCCACCGCCGCCAGAAAAAGATTATGAAAAATATAATTATAAACCACTTTCGACTGAAGATTTTATAAAATTTGTAGAAAATCAAAAAGACTCAATTAAAATACTTGCTAATGAGAAACACAAGTATAGAATTGGAATCATAGATACTTTAAGAGGAATAGATTTTACTTATTATAAAAAAGAATTTCCAAAATACTTGAATGATTTTACAACAATTTTTGATTCTCTTGATTATAGAAAAATCAATAAAAACGAAGTAAAAAATTCCACATTATTAATTAATCTATATTCTTCAGAATTTTTACCACATTTTGCAAATAATCACAATCACGATGAACATACAATTGTTTCAATTTCAAGAGTAGTTTTAAATAAAAACAAAGACAAAGCTTTTTTTAATCTATCAAATGGCGGTTGTGTTCCTTACGAATTCAAAATAATTTCAGAAAAGAAAAACAACAAATGGGTTGTAAAAGAAATTATAGAAAATTAAAAGTCCTGCAATTTGCAAGACTTTTAATTTATTTAGTAACCTAATTTAGTTCGTACCCTATTTAAAACTCCGGTTGCAACCGCGCTTGCTTTTGCAGCTCCTTGTAATAACAAAGCATCTACTTCTTCAAGGTTATTAATGTAGTAATTATATTTTTCTCTTTCGGTAGCAAATTTTGCAACAATAAGTTCAAATAATTCTTGTTTTGCATGTCCGTAACCGTAATCTCCACCTTCATAATTTGCTCGCATAGCAGTAATTTGCACTGGAGAAGCTAATAATTTATATAAGGTAAAACAATTACATGTATCTGGATTTTTTGGTTCTTCAAGTGGCGTGCTATCTGTTTCAATAGCCATTATTTGTTTGCGTAACGCTTTATCGTCTAAAAATATATTGATAAAATTATTACGCGATTTACTCATTTTTTGACCATCTGTTCCTGGAACAATCATGGTGTTTTCATCAATTCTTGCTTCTGGTAAAACAAACGTTTCGCCCATTTGATGATTGAAACGAGAAGCAACATCGCGAGTGATTTCTAAATGTTGTAATTGGTCTTTTCCTACAGGAACAACTTCTGCATCGTATAATAAAATATCGGCAGCCATAAGCATTGGATACGTAAACAATCCTGCATTAACATCTTCTAATCTGTCTGCTTTATCTTTAAAAGAGTGAGCTAACGTTAAACGCTGAAACGGGAAAAAACAACTTAAATACCAAGACAATTCTGCTGTTTGTGGCACGTCTGACTGGCGATAGAAAACTACTTTATTAACATCCAAACCACAAGCTAACCATGCAGCTGCTGTACTGTAAGTGTTTTCTCGTAATGTTTTTCCATCTTTTACTTGGGTAATAGAATGTAAATCGGCAATAAATAAAAATGGCTCGTTATTAGGTTCATTAGCCATTTGAATTGCTGGAATGATTGCTCCTAATAAATTTCCTAAATGTGGCGTTCCTGTACTTTGAACTCCTGTTAATATTTTTGCCATTTTTTTCTTATTTTACACAAAAGTAGAACTTTTAGACAAATGGTAAAAGGTTAATAGTAAAAGGTTACAGAATATTGTTATTTTTGACTTCCTATAAAAAAGGTAAGATGTTTGTTTTCTAACCCTGATGGAAGTGACAGCTTACTGAACCTTGTTTCAGTAACTAGAACGAACAGTAGGAATAAGGATTTATAATATGCTCAAATGTTGGGTTTCTAAAAAAATGAAATGAAATTATTTAAAATAGGTTTTTGGGTGCTTTGGCGCATTTGGTTTTACATTTTAATTTTGGTTCCCATTATTATCCTTTCGCCAATTTTAATACTTACTGTTATAAGTGAAAAAACATATCCGCTTTTTTTTAAAATAGCACGTTTTTGGGCTAAGATTATTTTATATGGAATGGGTTTTTATTATAAAATTGAAAGGGAACAAGAACTTATAAAAGACAAAAGTTATATGCTTGTTGCTAACCACACTTCTATGACAGATGTGATGCTAATGCTTGTTATTGTAAAAGATAATCCGTTTGTTTTTGTAGGTAAAAAGGAATTGGCTAAAATTCCTGTTTTTGGGTTTTTCTTTAAGCGTGTTTGTATAATGGTAGATAGAGAAAGTAGCAAGAGTAGATTTCGTGTTTTTGAACTGGCTCAGAAGCGTTTAAACCAAGGATTGAGTATTTGTATTTTTCCAGAAGGTGGAGTTCCAGAAGATGAAAATATTGTTTTAGACACTTTTAAAGATGGTGCTTTTAGATTAGCAATAGAGCATCAAATTCCTATTGTTCCTATGACTTTTGTAGATAATAAAAAGCGGTTTTCTTTTACTTTTTTAAGCGGTAGTACCGGTAGAATGCGTGTAAAAACACATGCTTTTATTGAGACTGAAGGACTAACATTGGAAGACAAAGGAAAAGTAAGAGAACAGGTAAGGAATGTTATTTTAAAAGAATTAGAAAGTTATACTGCATAGAAAAGTCTCGCAAATATCGAGACTTTTCCGTTTCATAAAGAAACTAACTTAACTTAAGCTTAACCAACAAAAAGCTTAAAAACTAAAACTTATTCCAGAATACAGGCCTATAAAATAAGGCTTGAAATTTCCAGAATCATTACTAAAAGTATTGATTTGGTATTTAAACGTAGGTTGAAAATTCGCTTGAAACGATTTCCAAAACGTATATTTAAAACCCAAACCGACATTACTACTAAAATGTATATTGTTTAAATTATTTGCTGTTCCTAAGTCCATCTCTGTTCCTTTTGAAATTAAGGAAACAGTATTTGTATTTAAAAATAAAGTACTCATTCCTCCTACTAAGTTAATTCCAAACTTACTGTCTAATATTTTGTAACTTAATTCTAAAGGAACTTCCACAAAACCTATCTCTTGTTTTAAATCGCCTTGGTTAAATGTACTTGTAGGTATTGCAGACTTAGAAACAATGCTCTTATCTGATTTATCAGTACTTGAGAGTGAAATGTTTCGAGCGTTTTCGTTTCTAGTTATGTTAATATTATCTTGTTTAATAGCATTTAAATTGGTTTCATAATACACGTTGTTTGTGTTATAATTAACCGCTAATGAGTTTACTCCAGATTTAATACTAAACCTCTTTGAGATTTCATATTCAAAACCTACACCATAACTTAATGAAGATGCGTAAGCTTTTTCATTCTCTATAAATTGCTCGTCAATTGGAGATCCTTTACTGGTTGAATTAAAATAAATGGGAGAAGCATTTGTGCTTACTGCCCATTTATTTCTTTTTTCTTTTTCATCCACATTTTTCCCTTCCAACTTCTCTTTTAGCAATTTCTCTAATGGGTTTTCCTCCGTATTAACTTCGGCCACTAAAGCACTATCTTGAATTACATCTGCAATTATTGTATTATTTTGAACTAAATTAGTAGTGTCTAATTTTATGTTATTTATTAAAAGGTTACTATTGTTTCCCTCGTTAATCTCATTGTTCGAATTTAAAGCAATAACAGAGTTTGTGCTTAAAATATTATTGTTGTTTAATTCTTTACCTTGTTCCTTTTTTTGAAGTAGTAAATTGTTTTTATTGAAAGCCGAAGATTTGTTTTCTACTATAGTTTGAGAAACATTTTCAACACCACCATTTAAATTAAGCTTTAATTTGTTGTTTGATGTTTTCTCTTTCTTTTCTAAATTAACAATATAATTATTTAGTTTGTTTTTTGCTTCAAATTCAACATTTGTTTTCTTTGATTTCAACTTTCCTTTAACTGAATTTGAAACAACAGCATCATCATTATTAATTACTGTTTTATTAGAAGATGATATTCTATTTCCTTTTTTGGAATTAGGTTTTTCTGAATTAGAAACAACAATTGAGTTCCTAGAATTCTTACCGTTATATTTTTCTATTCTACTTGAATTTTTATCGCTTACTGGGGAGTTTTCTTTATTAGATGAATTATTCTTGCTTTGGAAAACAATTGTATTGCTTTCAGATGTATTAAATGTTTCTCTGCTATTTGCATTAGAACCTCCGCTATTTGTATCTTCAACTAAACCTTCTCTTGAATTTGTTTCTGATGAATTTTCTACATTTGAAATTGTATTATTATCTATCGCTATTTCATTCGTATTATTTCCTGAATTATCATTTACATTCTTGAAAATAAACATTCCTAAAATCAATGTTGCGGCAATACCCGAAGTTTTAAACCAAAAAGGTATAACTCTTCTTTTTTTCTTTTTTTGATTTAAACGCTCTTCAATATTTGCCCAAGAATCTAAAGGTGGAGTTCCTTCAAAATCTTTGAATTTTTCTTGAAAAAGGCGTTCTATATTTTTATTCTCTTTCATTTTACTTTTGGAATTGACTGTTGATCATTCAACTCTATTTTATCTTTTAATATTGCTTTTGCCCTTGCTAAATTAGATTTAGAGGTTCCAATATTTATGTCTAACATGGCTGCTATTTCTTTATGAGCATAACCATCCATTACGTATAAATTGAAAACCAATCTATATCTGTCTGGTAATTCTTGTATAATTCTTGTTAAAAAGGCTAACGAAATGCTTTCATCGTCTATTTCAACTATTGAATCGTCTGCTATGTTTTCCGAAACTATTTCAAAAACATTTTGATTTCTATATTGTTGTAATACATAATTAACTACAACCCTTTTACACCAACCTTCAAATGAACCTTGAAAGTTATATTTTTCTATTTTTTCAAAGATTAATAAAAATCCTTCTTGAAAATTATCTTGAGCTTCTGCATAACTTCTTGAATACTTAAGACATACTGCAAAAATTTTTGGACCTAATGTCTTATAAATTTCTTCTTGTGCCTTAGTATTTTGTTTTTTACATTCATTTATGAGTTGCTCTAAAATCACACAAAACAAAGTTCGTTTAACTAATTAGTTGACTGGTATCTCGTATTCTAAAAACAATCCTTCACCACCGGGCCCATTTCCATTCCAAAATTTTAAATAATACATGTCATGACTATCTATTTTTAAATTAAGTACTGCTTCTGCATAATTTCCCATCACATTTGGCATACAATTATCTAATTCATAAACAACGCTTTGTATTGCAAAAGTTCTAGTATCTAATACTTTATCGTGATAAACGCCATCAAAAGCATGACAAGTAGTTGGCGCATAATAAGTCATTTTTATTGCATAGGTTTCACCATATGTAAAACTATCCGGAACTACCGCGCTTATTACTGGTAACATGGCATAATGAACTCTAACGTTATTGTCGTCTGAACTACAAGAATTGAATAAAAAAACAATGCTAATAAGCAATACTATTTTTTTCATAAACTATCTCCTTTATTATTAGATGTTAAAGTTATAAAAAGGTTGCGTCTAAAAACAAAAAATCACGCATAAAGCGTGATTTCTTTTTAATTATTTTTTTCTTTCAAATATTCCTTAATTTTTATTTCCAACTCATCCATTAATTCTGGATTGTCTTTAATTAAAGCTTTAACAGCATCTCTACCTTGTCCTAGTTTCGTTTCACCGTAACTAAACCATGAACCACTCTTTTTGACGATCTCAAACTCCACAGCTAAATCTAATATTTCTCCCACTTTAGAAACTCCTTCTCCATACATGATATCAAATTCTGCAGTTCTAAAAGGTGGTGCAACTTTATTTTTAACGATTTTAACTCTCGTTCTGTTTCCTATAACGTTATCGCCATCTTTAATTTGAGTAGATCTTCTAATATCTACTCTAATTGATGCGTAAAATTTTAATGCATTACCACCAGTTGTAGTTTCTGGACTTCCAAACATTACTCCAATTTTATCACGCAATTGGTTAATAAAGAAAACGGTACATTTTGTTTTATGAATAGTTCCAGTTAATTTTCTTAAAGCTTGAGACATTAAACGAGCATGTAAACCCATTTTAGAATCTCCCATATCACCTTCAATTTCACTTTTAGGCGTTAAAGCAGCAACCGAGTCAATTACAACAATATCAACAGCTCCAGAACGAATTAAACTTTCCGCAATTTCTAATGCTTGTTCACCATTATCTGGTTGTGACATGATTAGGTTATCAATATCAATACCCAATTTTTCTGCATAAAAACGATCAAAAGCATGTTCTGCATCAATAAAAGCAGCAATTCCACCAGCTTTCTGCGTTTCAGCAATCGCATGTAATGTTAAAGTTGTTTTACCTGATGATTCAGGACCATATATTTCAATAATTCTTCCTTTTGGATAACCGTTAACTCCTAAAGCAATGTCTAAACCTAAAGATCCTGAAGAAATAGTTTCCACTTCTACAATTGCAGAATCTCCCATTTTCATAACAGTTCCTTTTCCGTAAGTTTTATCTAATTTATCTAACGTTAGTTGTAATGCTTTTAATTTAGCTTCTTTTTCTGAACTCATCTTCTGTATATTTTTTGTAAAAATACTGCTTTTTTTTAGGCAAACAAATATTGTTAATATGTTTCCTTTCAACTCTATATGTTTTGTGTGATTTATATAAATTCGTACCTTTGTAAAAATATTTTTCTCACTTAAAACGTTTATAGCATGCAACTGTATAACACCTTAAGCGCAGAAGAAAGAGCTCAGCTTATCGATGAAGCTGGTGAGCAACGTCTTACCTTATCTTTCTATGCGTATGCCAAAATTGAAGATCCTAAAGAATTTCGCAACAATTTATTTATAGCTTGGAATGCACTCAATGCACTAGGTCGTATTTATGTAGCAAACGAAGGAATTAATGCTCAAATGAGTATTCCTGCAGATAATTTTGAAGCTTTCAAAGAAACTTTAGAAGTTTATGATTTTATGCAAGGCATTCGATTAAATGTAGCGGTTGACCAAGACGATCATTCTTTTTTAAAACTTACCATAAAAGTTAGACATAAAATTGTTGCCGACGGATTAAATGATGCTTCTTTTGATGTTACCAATAAAGGAATTCACTTAAAGGCACAAGAATTTAATAATTTACTAGAAGACCCAAATACTATTGTAGTCGATTTTAGAAATCATTACGAAAGTGAAGTTGGTCATTTTGAAGGCGCTATAACTCCAGATGTAGAAACATTTAGAGAAAGTTTACCAATTATCAACGACCAATTACAAAACTTTAAGGAAGATAAAAACCTTTTAATGTATTGTACTGGCGGAATTCGTTGCGAAAAAGCAAGTGCTTATTTCAAACACCAAGGATTTAAAAATGTCTACCAATTAGAAGGTGGAATTATTGAATATACACGTCAAATTAAAGAAGAAGGAATAAAAAGTAAATTCATAGGTAAAAATTTTGTTTTCGATCACAGATTAGGAGAACGAATTACCGATGATATTGTTTCACAATGCCATCAATGTGGAAAACCTTGCGATAATCACACCAATTGTTTTAACGACGGTTGTCATTTGTTATTTATTCAATGTGACGAATGCCAAGCTGCAATGGAAAATTGTTGTTCTACCGAATGTTTAGAGACCACACATCTACCTTTAGCTGAACAAGTAAAATTAAGAAAAGGAGCGCAAGTAGGAAATAAAGTATTCCGTAAAGGAAAATCAGATGCTTTGAAATTTAAAAATTCTGGTGAACTTCCAAATAAACCTTTAGCAAAAGCAATAAGTAAAAATATTCGTCAAAAAATAACTGTCAAAAAAGTTTTGGTTGGAAAAGCAGAACATTATTTCACAAAATCTAAAGTTGCACAGTTTTTAATTGGAAACAAAGAACTTTCCGTTGGAGATAAAATTCTTATTTCGGGTCCAACAACTGGCGAACAAGAGCTAACAATTACTAAAATTGTTGTAGACGGAAAATATTGTGAAACAGCTAAAAAAGGAGATCAAGTAACTTTCGAAATTCCGTTTAGAATTCGTTTATCTGATAAATTATATAAAATCATAAATTAAAAAATAATTTATTTTAATTATTTTAAAGCCAGTTTTTATAAGAAACTGGCTTTGTCATTTACGGCATTTAATAAAACTCGAAAAATATACTATCTTTACAACAAATTCGTTTAACTGAAAGTAGTTCTGTACTAGCAGAACAATCAATATATACTCAAAATTATGGCATGTACAAGCTGTTCTACGGGGACCGATGGTGGTGCTCCAAAAGGATGTAAAAATAATGGGACTTGCGGCACCGATAGCTGCAATAAATTAACTGTTTTCGATTGGCTTTCAAACATGAGTTTACCTCAAGGGCAAGAACCGTTTGATTGTGTTGAAATTAGATTTAAAAACGGAAGAAAAGAGTTTTATAGAAACACCGAAAAGTTAACACTTTCAATAGGTGACATAGTTGCTACTGAAGCATCTCCGGGTCATGATGTAGGTATTATAAGTCTTACAGGTGAATTGGTTAAAATTCAAATGAAAAAAAAGCATGTAGATCATAAGGGAGATATTCCTAAGGTCTACAGAAAAGCTTCTCAAAGGGACATTGACATTTGGAGTGACGCACGTGAAAAAGAAGAAAAAGTAAAGGTTAGAGCGCGAGAATTAGCAATTGCTTTAAAATTAGAAATGAAAATTTCTGATATTGAATATCAAGGAGATGGTTCAAAAACTACTTTTTATTATACAGCAAACGAACGTGTAGATTTTAGACAACTAATTAAGGATTTTGCCAAAGAATTTAGCATTCGTGTTGAAATGAAACAAGTAGGTTTTCGCCAAGAAGCTGCAAGGTTAGGTGGGATTGGGTCTTGTGGTAGAGAACTTTGTTGTTCTACTTGGTTAACTGATTTTAGAAGTGTAAATACTGCTGCTGCGCGTTACCAACAATTATCTCTAAATCCGCAAAAACTTGCAGGACAATGTGGTAAATTAAAATGTTGCTTAAATTATGAACTAGATACTTATCTAGACGCTTTAAAAGAAATTCCTGCTTTAGATACTAAATTGCTTACTGAAAAAGGAACTGCTGTTTGTCAAAAAATAGATATTTTTAAAGAATTAATGTGGTTTTCATATGAAAACCAATCTTCACAATGGCATATTTTATCTGTAGATAAAGTAAAGGAAATAATAGCTTCTAACAAACAAAACAAAAAAGTTCTTGCTATTGAAGAATTTGTTGTTGAGCAAGTTAAAGTAGTTGCGGAAAACTATCAAAATGTAGTAGGTCAAGATAGTTTAACACGTTTTGATAAACCAAAAGTTAGCAATAACAAAAATAAAAACAGAAATAAAAATAAAAACAAAAAGAAACCAACTATAAGTAAAAATGTTCCTAAGAAAGATTAACTTTATTTTTATCATTCTAATAGCTTCTTTTTTTGTTTCATGTGACAAAGAAAGAATTTTCGATCAATATGAAAAATTAGATGGTTCTTGGAAAAAAAACGATACAATCCTTTTTTCGTTTGAGCAAAAAGACACTATAAAGCCTTATAATTTATTTTTAAATGTTCGAAATAATAATGATTTTCCTTTTAGTAATTTATTTCTAATCGTTTCATTAAAACAACCCGATAATTTAATAAAAACAGACACTTTAGAATACTTAATGGCAAACCCAGATGGTTCTCTTATGGGAACAGGTTTTTCAGATATTAAAGAAAGTAAACTTTGGTATTTAGAAAATTTTGTTTTTAAAAAATCTGGAAAATATGAAGTTAAAATTCTACAAGCCGTCAGAGAAACAGGAGATGTTTCTGGTGTTGAAGAACTAAAAGGAATTACTGAAATAGGTTTTAGAATTGAAAAAACTAAATAGTTTATGGCTACAAAAAAAACAATAAATCCAGATTTTTCGAAATATATAAAAGTATTTTGGAAAACTTTTATATTTACTATTTTAGGTGTTATCTTAATGTTTTTGTTTGCTTCTTGGGGGTTTTTTGGAGAAATGCCAAGTTTTGAAAAGTTAGAAAACCCAGATTCAAATGTTGCTACTGAAATTATTTCTTCTGATGGAGAGGTAATAGGTAAGTTTTATGCTGAAAATAGAGTTCCTGTTAAATATAATGATTTACCTAAACATCTAATAGACGCTTTAGTTGCTACGGAAGATGAGCGTTTTTATGAACACTCTGGTATAGATGCCAAAGGAACTTTTAGAGCGGTTATTTCACTAGGTAGCAGTGGAGGAGCAAGTACCATAACGCAACAATTAGCGAAAAACCTTTTCCATGGAGCCGATGGTTCTAAAAATATTGTAATGCGAATTCTGCAAAAAGTAAAAGAATGGGTAATTGCAGTACGTTTAGAACGTCAATATTCTAAAAACGAAATTCTAGCAATGTATCTTAATGAGGTTGACTTTGTAAATGGCGCAATAGGAATACGATCAGCTGCAAAAATTTATTTCAATAAAGAACCTATAGCTTTGACAATTAATGAAGCCGCAGTATTTGTAGGAATGCTTAAAAATCCGTCTTTATATAATCCAAATAGGGAAAAAAGAATTCAAAGAGTTACCGACAGGAGAAACACCGTATTAGGCCAAATGGTAAAAAATGGTGTGTTAGACAAGGCTAAAAAAGAAGAATTTGAAAAACAACCAATTGTGTTAGACTTCAAACCTGAAAGTCATAGTGATGGAAGTGCTACTTATTTTAGAGAGTATCTTAGAGATTATATGAAGAAATGGGTAAAAGATCACCCTAAGGAAGATGGAACAGAATATGATATTTATAGAGATGGTTTAAAAATATACACAACTATAGATTCTAGAATGCAAAAATATGCTGAGGAAGCTGTAGATGAGCATTTACCAAACTTACAAGCTGAATTTTTTAAAAATGCAAAAGGTAAGAAAAATGCACCTTTCGTAAATATATCAGAAGAACAAACAAATAATATTATTAAAAGCGCTATGAAATCATCAGAAAGATGGCGTTTATTAAAAGAAGATGGAAAGTCAGAAGAGCAGATAATAAAATCGTTTGATGTAAAAGCAAAAATGAAAATTTTTACTTGGAAAGGAGAAAGAGACACTATTATGACGCCAAGAGATTCTATTATATATTACAAACATATGCTTCAAACCGGAATGATGGCTATGGAGCCACAAACCGGACATATTAAAGCTTGGGTTGGTGGTATTAATTATAAATATTTTCAATACGATCACGCTGGTCAAGGAGCTCGACAGGTTGGTTCAACTTTTAAGCCTTTTGTTTATGCAACAGCTATTGAACAGTTAGGAATGTCACCATGTGATTCAATAATTGACGCTCCTTTTACAATGCCAAAAGGAAAATGGGGTATCGATGAAGCGTGGTCACCAAATAATTCTGATGGTAAATTTAGAGGGATAATAACCTTAAAAAACGCATTGGCTAATTCAGTCAATACTATTTCTGCAAAATTAATAGATAGAATTGGTCCTAAACCAGTAGTTGATTTAGCACATGAGTTAGGTGTAACTTCTAATATACCTGAACAACCATCAATAGCGCTTGGTGCGGTAGAAATAACAGTAGAACAAATGGTTGCCGCATATAGTACTTTCGCAAATCAAGGTGTATATGTAAAGCCAACATTTATTGTGAAAATTGCAGATAAAAACAACGTTGTAATAGATCAAGTCATCCCTGTAAGTAAAGACGTAGTTAATAATGAAGTTGCGTATGCTGTTTTAAAACTTATGGAAGGAGTTACCGAAAGTGGTTCTGGAGGAAGATTAAGATGGGGAGGTGCCGGATTCAGAAATTATGATTATAGCTTTACAAATCCAATTGCTGGAAAAACAGGAACATCTCAAAATAATAGTGATGGCTGGTTTGTAGGAATGGTGCCAAACTTAGCAGCAGGAGTTTGGGTTGGAAATGACGATAGATCTGCACATTTTAGATCTACGTTTTATGGTCAAGGTGCTACTATGGCGCTCCCTATTTGGGGATTATTCATGAAAAAATGTTATAAAGACCCTGATTTAAATGTTTCAAAAGAAGCTTTTGATAGACCAGCAAAACTTTCTATAAAAGTAGATTGTTGGAAAAAACCAGAAGTAGACACTACGGCAATTGATGAGCCAGATATGGATGAATTTGGTTTATAAATTTTATAAAAACAACAATAATGATTAACAGAAAAGTAAATAATGTTCAAGAAGCTTTAGAAGGTATTCAAGACAAAATGACTATCATGTTAGGTGGTTTTGGTCTTTGTGGAATTCCAGAAAATAGCATTGCAGAATTAGTAAAATTAAACACAAAAGAGCTTATATGTATTTCCAATAACGCTGGAGTAGATGATTTTGGATTAGGTTTATTATTACAGAAAAAACAAATTAAAAAAATGATTTCTTCGTATGTAGGAGAAAACGCAGAGTTTGAACGTCAAATGCTTTCAGGAGAATTAGATGTTGAACTAACACCACAAGGTACTTTAGCAGAGAAATGCCGTGCTGCACAGGCTGGTATTCCTGCATTTTTTACTCCTGCAGGTTACGGAACTGAAGTTGCTGAAGGAAAAGAAACACGCGAATTTAATGGTAAAAAACATATTTTGGAATTAGCATATAAAGCAGATTTCTCTATTGTAAAAGCATGGAAAGGTGACGAAGCCGGAAATTTAATATTCAAAGGAACAGCTCGTAACTTTAATGCATGTATGGCTGGCGCTGCGAAAATAACAATTGCAGAAGTTGAAGAACTTGTACCTGCAGGAACTTTAGACCCAAATGAAATTCATATTCCAGGAATCATGGTAAACCGAATTTTCCAAGGAGAAAAGTTTGAAAAAAGAATTGAGCAACGTACAACAAGAAAAAAAGACTAAAAATGGCTTTAGATAAAAATCAAATTGCACAACGAATAGCAAAAGAAGTAAAAGATGGTTATTATGTAAATCTAGGAATTGGAATTCCTACTTTAGTTGCAAATTATGTTCGTACAGATATTTCTGTGGAATTTCAAAGTGAAAATGGTGTTCTAGGAATGGGACCATTTCCTTTTGAAGGTGAAGAAGATGCCGACATTATAAATGCAGGAAAACAAACCATAACAACATTACCGGGCGCAAGCTTTTTTGACTCTGCTTTTAGTTTTGGAATGATAAGAAGCCAAAAAGTGGATTTAACAATTCTTGGCGCAATGGAAGTTTCAGAAAATGGCGATATCGCTAACTGGAAAATCCCTGGCAAAATGGTAAAAGGAATGGGGGGTGCAATGGATTTAGTTGCATCTGCAGAAAATATTATTGTTGCCATGATGCACGTAAACAAAGCTGGTGAATCTAAACTACTAAAAAAATGTAGTTTACCTTTAACTGGTGTTGGTTGTGTGAAAAAAGTCGTTACCGAATTAGCAGTTTTAGAAATTACTTATAAAGGATTCAAACTTTTGGAAAGAGCACCTGGCGTTTCAGTTGAAGAAATTCAAAAAGCAACAGAAGGAACTTTAATTATTGAAGGAGATATTCCTGAAATGAAGCTCTAATTTAAAAAACATACAAAATTCAAAACCCTGCAATCATGTAGGGTTTTTTATTGTTTAAATTTTAGTACAAACATTAAAATTTAACTTTTTTTGCAAATATTCTGTAATTTTTTATCAATTAGTGTTAATATATTTGAAATTCAAACCAATTTTAACACAAACTACTAATCATGAAAAAAAATCTACACAAGAAAGTTGTTATGTTTGCAGCAGCTTCATTGTTCTCTTGCGCAACAATTGCCCAGGAAACAGACAAAACCATTAAACTAAAAAAAACAGATGCCTTTGGGCAAACTAGTTTTTTGTCATTTAATGAAAACTCAAGTTATAATTCAAGTGATTTTGAAAAAGCATTTAAAGAACAACTCAAAGTTCAAGATGGAACACAATTTATAAAGCTGTATACCGAAACAGATAAATTAGGGTTTACACATGACAAATACCAAATCTATCAAAATGGCGTAAAGATTGAATTTGCAACATATACCGTACATTCAAAAAATGGTAAAATAACAGCTATGAACGGTGAAATGTATAAAACTAATGCAGTTTCACTTGTTCCTGAAATTACCGCTCAAAATGCATTACAAAACGCAATGCAACATCTTAATGCAAAACAATATCTTTGGGAAAATGCTTCAGAAGCAGCAAAACTAGACAACTACAAAAAACCGCAAGGAGAACTAGTTTTATTACCCATTTTTAATGATAATTCACAAAAAACATCAGATGCTTCAAATTTAAAATTAGCTTATAAATTTGATATTTACGCAACACAACCTTTAAGCAGAGGTGATGTTTATGTAGATGCGCAAACAGGCGATGTCTTATTTTATAACGCAACTATAAAACATGCAACTCATTTTGGCTATTCTTCTTCTTTATATAATAAAAATACAAAATGTGATACTTTCTTAACACAGGAAGAAACAAGTAAAATTGCAACAAGTTTTGAGGCTTTAGTTTCTGGAACTGCAGCAACACGTTATAGTGGTTCAAAAACAATTCAAACTACTTTATCTGGTTCAAGCTATATATTAAAAGACGCAACAAGAGGAGGTGGAATTAATACGTATGATTTAAATACAAGTACAAATTACAGTTCTGCTGTAAATTTCACAGATAGCGATAATAATTGGACAACTACCACTAATAAAGATAATGGTGCTTTTGATGCACATTGGGGAGCTGAAATGACATATGACTATTGGACAACAAAACACAATCGTAATAGCTATAATAATTCAGGAGCTGCAATTAATAGTTATGTGCACTACAGCTCAAACTATGACAATGCCTTCTGGGATGGATCTAGAATGACTTATGGTGACGGAAGTGGAACTTATTTTGATATTCTTACATCACTAGATGTTGCTGCTCATGAAATTGGACATGCAGTATGTTCATATACTGCAAATTTAGCGTACCAAAGAGAATCTGGAGCTATGAATGAGGGTTTCTCTGATATTTGGGGAGCTGCTGTTGAATTTTATGCTGCGCCAAATAAAAGCACTTGGCTAATAGGTGAAGACATTGAAAGACGTTCTGGGCATTTAGCTTTACGCTCAATGAGTAACCCAAAAAGCGAAGGACAACCGGATACTTATGGTGGAACTTATTGGCAAAACCCAAATTGTGGAACTCCAACACAAAGTAATGACTATTGTGGAGTGCATACAAATTCTGGTGTTTTAAACCACTGGTTTTATATATTAGTTCAAGGAAAATCTGGAACAAATGATATTGGAAGTTCTTATAATGTAACAGGAATTGGAATGGATAAAGCCGCTAATATTGCTTATCGTTTAGAAAGTGTTTACTTATCTTCCAATTCTACTTTTGCTAATGCAAGAACTTCCGGAATACAAGCTGCTACTGATTTATACGGTGCAAATTCTGCTGAAGTTATTGCAACTACAAATGCATTTTATGCTGTAGGAGTAGGAAGCGCTTATCAAGGAGCAACTGACACACAAGCTCCAACAGCTCCAACAAGCTTAGTTGCTAGTGGAACTACAAGTACTACAACTACTTTATACTGGTCAGCATCTTCAGACAATGTAGGTGTTGTAGGTTATGATGTATATCGTGGAACTACAAACCTAGGAACAGTAACTTCAACATCGGCTAACATAACAGGACTTACCGCAGGTACAGCTTATACTTTTTCTGTAAGAGCTAAAGATGCTGCTGGTAATGTTTCAAATTCAAGTAATACTGTTAATGTAACAACAACAGGCGGTTCTACTTCTGGTTGTACTGGAGCAATTTCTTCTTTCCCATATTCTGAAGGATTTGAAAACACTTTAGGTGCTTGGACACAAGATGCAACAGATGATTTTGATTGGGCAGTTGATGCTAACGGAACTCCATCTAGCAATACTGGTCCATCTTCAGCAGTACAAGGAACCTATTATGTATATGTTGAAGCTTCAAGTCCAAACAATACAAACAAAAAAACAATTTTAAATTCGCCTTGTTTCAATTTAACAAGTGCAAATACAGCAACATTTACTTTTAAATACCATATGTATGGAGCAACTACAATGGGAGCTTTAAAATTAGAAGCAAGTACAAATAATGGCTCTACATGGACAGAAGTTTGGAGTAAATCTGGAAATCAAGGAAACTCTTGGTTATCAGGATCTGTAAACTTAAATAGTTATATAGGAAACACAGTTAAATTACGTTTTGTAGGATCTACAACAACAACTTGGCAAGGAGATATTGCAGTGGATGATGTAGCTTTAACTACAGCAACTGCTTCAGTTTGTACAAATGTGAACATTAACATGACATTTGACAACTATCCAGAAGAAACAAGTTGGGAAATTTTAAATGCAAGTAATCAAGTTGTATTCTCAGGAGGAACTTACGGAAGTCAAGCAGATGGCTCTTCATTAACTGTAACAAAATGTTTAGATGCTGGATGTTATACATTTACAATTAAAGACGCTTATGGAGACGGAATGTGCTGTTCTTATGGAAACGGTAGTTATACTGTAACATCAAACGGAACTACTTTTGCAAGTGGTGGAACTTTTGGAGCAAGTCAATCTACTAATTTCTGTGTAGGAACATCTTCCATAATTTCGAATGTATCCACTACTACAGAAACACAAATGGAAATTCCATTTTCAATCTATCCAAACCCAGTTAAAGGAACTGTATTAAATGTTCAAATTGGTAAAGATTTAGAAGACTATAGAATCATTAATATAATGGGGCAAGTTGTTTTAAAAGGACAAATAAAAGACGGAAAAGTCGACGTTAGTTCATTAAACTCTGGTGTATATATTTTTGAAACCAACACTTACAAAGAAAAAATAGCTAAGAAATTTATTAAAGAATAATTTTTATTAAGTTAGGTTAATTAAAAAGGCTGCTCTAGTTATATAGGCAGCCTTTTTTAAATATTTCAATTTACTCTTTATAAATTCGCGAAGAAATCATTGCCTTTATCATCCGTAATAATAAACGCTGGGAAATCCTTAACTGTAATTTTACGAACTGCTTCCATTCCTAATTCTTCAAAATCAACCACCTCCACTTTTAAGATATTATCTTTTGCTAAAATTGCAGCTGGTCCACCAATAGAACCTAGATAGAAACCACCATGTTTCGCACAAGCATCTGTAACTTGTTGCGAACGATTTCCTTTAGCCAACATAATCATACTTCCGCCAGCCGCTTGAAATTCACCAACATAAGGATCCATTCTTCCAGCAGTTGTTGGCCCAAAACTTCCTGAAGCCATTCCTTCTGGTGTTTTTGCAGGTCCGGCATAATATACAGGATGGTTTTTAAAATAGTCTGGCATTGGTTTACCAGCTTCTAATAATTCTTTAATCTTAGCATGTGCAATATCACGAGCTACGATAACTGTTCCGCTTAATTTTAAACGCGTTTTAATTGGATATTTAGTTAATTCTGCTAAAATATCTTGCATCGGTCTGTTCAAATCAATTTCAACAGCTGGAGCTAAATGCGGAGCAACTTCTGGTAAAAATTGAGCCGGATTTGTTTCTAATTGTTCAACGAAAATTCCTTCTTTGGTAATCTTACCTTTAATATTTCTATCGGCAGAACAAGAAACTCCTAATCCAACCGGACAAGAAGCTGCATGACGTGGCAAACGAATTACTCGAACATCGTGTGTAAAATATTTTCCACCAAATTGTGCTCCAATAGCACTTTCTTGGCAAATTTCTTGTACTCTTTTTTCCCAATGTAAATCCCGAAAAGCCTGACCAGACATGTTCCCAGAAGTTGGTAAATGATCAAAATAGCCTGCAGATGCTTTTTTAACTACTGATAAGTTTGCTTCGGCAGATGTTCCTCCAATTACCAAAGCTAAATGGTAAGGCGGACAAGCAGATGTTCCTAAATCTTTTATTTTTTCACGAACAAATTCTTCCATTCCTTTCTCATTCAACAAGGATTTTGTTTTTTGGTATAAGAATGTTTTGTTTGCCGAACCTCCACCTTTTGCTAAAAACAAGAATTCATACGAATCTCCTTTTTTGGCATAAATATCAATTTGAGCAGGCAAGTTGGAACCTGAATTTTTTTCTTCAAACATGCTGATTGGCACAATTTGAGAATATCTTAAGTTTTTCTTTTCGTAGGTATTAAAAATCCCTTTTGAAAGCCATTCTGCATCATCAACACCTGTATATACGTTTTCTCCTTTTTTAGCCATTACAATGGCTGTTCCGGTGTCTTGGCAAGAAGGTAATTCACCTTCAATAGCAACAGAAGCATTTTGCAATAAATTATACGCCACAAAACGATCGTTATCTGTCGCTTCTGGGTCGTCTAAAATATTAGCTAAACTTTGTAAATGTTTTGTACGCAACATAAACGAAACATCGTTCATTGCTACTTCAGATAATAACTCTAATCCTTTTGGATCAATCGTTAAAATTTCTCGGTCGCCCAGTTTTTCAACTTTTACAAATTCAGAAGAAATTTTTTTATATTGTGTATCGTCTTTTGAAAGAGGATAAGGTTCTTGGTATATAAAATCCATGTGTGTTATTTTTTGAAATGTAAAGTTAAGAATTCTAAATCTTATTAGAAAATTCTATCCTTTTTTAAAATGGGGTTTTTGGTGACAAAATTATATTCTAAGTCAATTACAAATGAAGAGTTGTCTTGTAATATGAATTTATAATACCTACCATCTGTAAATATTTTCTTGTATTTTTTTTCACTCCCATAATAGCCAGGATCTATTTCATATTTAGATTCAAAATCTACAGCAACCTTTTTAGCTCTACTTAATTCAATTTCCAGAAAGTCAGCTTCCGAAGAAAGTAATCTTAAGTTAGAATTAGTAAATTGAAATCCAAATGTTTCATCATTTCCTAAGATTGACTCATAATCTTTCTCATCAGGAACATTTTGATAGGCAAAACTTAATTCGTTTATGACTTCTTTTAATTCAATTGGGCACTTTATATAAGTGGATATAGTCTTAATAATTTTACCGTTTTTAAAAAAAGAAATAGTGTTTGTTTGACTGTCGGTTGCTCCAAGAAAATAATTGTCTTCAAGATTTTCAAAATCAATCTTATCAATTATCTTAAATAATTTATTAGTTTTATTTTTATTTAGTTGTGTAGCAATGTCTGATTTTGTTGTGTTGTATCCTAAATTATTGAAGTAAAAATTTCCATCTCTGTCTAAATATGTATAATTAAACGGGCAATACCCATAACAAGGGCTTCTATTTATGACAACAGCGTCATATTTTGAATTATCAAAATACTTATTAACCTTGTTAACTAATCTTAAAACTAAATTATCTTTAGTACTGATTAAAAGTTCATTAGGATTAATTTTCAAAACCTTTATAGTATCATTTTTATTAATAGATCTATCGTAATAAATTAATAAAGAGTCTTTTAAATAAAAATTTGTTTCAGTTCCTAAATAATATGTCGCCCTTAATCGTGTTGGGTTTTCGGAATAAGAATCCATTAATGTTAAAGATTTGAAAAATCCTTTATTAAAATTAATAACAGAATCGTTTTTAATTGAAAAGTTAAAATGAGATGCTATTCCATTTTCTGTAAAAGAGTTTATATTCATACTTTTATCGTATGAAACAATCGTGTCAAATCGCCAATTTCCTTCCAATGAAAGTTTCTTTCCTTTTTGACAAGAAAAGAAGAAAACAAATATCATTAAAAAGAATATATTTTTCATCTATTAAAAAAACCAAGTCGCCACAAAAATTGCAGTAATTACACAAATTAAATCTACTAAAAGCATCGTAGTTAAAGCATATCGTGTGTTTTTTATATTCACAGAACCAAAATAAACCGCAATTACATAAAAAGTACTTTCGGCACTACATTGAAAAATACTACTCAATCTTCCGGTTAATGAATCGGCTCCAAAAGTATTCATCGAATCAATCAAAAATCCTCTTGAACCTGCAGAACTAAAAGGTCGTAATAAAGCAACTGGTAAGGAATCGATAATTTGTTTATTCACACCAATAGTTGAAAAAACATACGCTAGACTATTACTTATAATATCAAATAAACCACTATTTCTAAATAATGAAATGGCAGCTAACATTCCTAAAACATATGGAAAAATAGTAACCCCTGTTTTTACACCATTGTTTGCTCCTTTTACAAAAGCATCAAAAACGGTTGTACCTGCTTCGGCAAATAATTTCTCTTTTTTGAATGCATACATCAAGGTGAAACCAATAATTGCCAATAATATTAATCCCGAAAGATTAGATGTAAAATAGTTTTTTCCAATAATATCCAAATGATTTACATACATCAACAATCCAATAATTGCGCCAATTAATGTAATTAACCCAATTGCTAATGAAGCACTTTTGAAATTGATTTTTTGTTTAATTCCAACAATTAAAAAAGCGGCAATTGTACCAATAAAAGAAGTAATGATACAAGGTAACATCACATCCGCAGGATTACTAGAACCTGCTGCTGCACGATAACCAATAATAGAAGTAGCAATTAAAGTTAAACCCGAAGCATGCAAACACATAAACATAATTTGCGCATCACTTGCTTTATCTTTATCTTCATTGAGCTCTTGCAAACTTTCCATAGCTTTTAAACCGAAAGGAGTTGCCGCCGAATCCAATCCTAAAAAATTTGCCGCAAAATTTAACGTCATATAGGAAATAGAAGGATGATTTTTAGGAATACTTGGAAATACTTTTACAAAAACCGGACTCAAAACTTTGGCTAATTTTCCGGAAACTCCAGATATAATTAACAATTCCATTAGTCCGCAGAAAAATGCTAAATAAGCAATAAGCGGAATAATAATATCAACCAAACTGCTTTTACAAGTTGCCAACAATCCATCCGATTTTTGAACACCGCTGTAAATTTGCACCGTTTGATTTTTGTAAACATACGTCGTATCAGGATTTGATACATTACGATTAACAATCATTGTTTTATCGTCTTTCAATTGGATACTATCTCTTACAAAAGCAGGAACTTCATCTATATATTTTTCAGAAATTAATATAGGATTTCCTCTTTCACCATTCAATACATAATCGATGGTATATGTTGTGCCTGAAAACAAACTGATTACCACAAAGACAATCGATGAAATAAAAATTGCTAACCAAAATCTGCTTAATACCATAATTCTAATTTTTGTAAATGTACTATTTAAGACATTTAATAAAAAATATCCAATTACTTTTTATTTGTAATAAAACTCATACTGTAAAAAATATTCTTTTTTATTTCAAAAAAAAGAATATTTTTGTTATAACCAAAACTTAACAAACTGAACTAATGAAATTTAGAAAAATTACACTGGCCCTATTTCTTCTTTTTTCAATTTTTTCGAATAGTCAAGACAAGTCTGATGTTCAAAAAATTGTAAAAGAATATGATGTTCAAAAAATCCAACAAAAGATTGAAAAATTTAAACAGTTGGAGCAAATTGAAAAAAAGAAAGCTTATGAAGCTGCTGCTAAAAACAACTGGCCTTTAAAAATAAAAGGAGAGAATGGAACTTATCAAGAGTTAATGAAGTTAACTCCTGATGGCTTTCCAATATATTACTCAACAACTAATGCTGCTGCTGCTAGATCAACCAGAGCAATACATTTGAATTCTGGAGGTACTTTAGGCTTAAACCTAAACGGTCAAGGAATGGTGGCGAGAGTTTGGGATGGCGGAACAGTTAGAAGAACACATAATTTATTTTCCAATAGAGTAACAACAGTAGATGATCCAACTGGAACTACTTATGCTGCTCACGCTACCCATGTAACTGGTACAATAATGGCCTCTGATGCTTCTGCTACTACTAAAGGTATGGCATATCAGGCTACTGCAAGAACATTTGAATGGACAGAAGATGAGTCTGAAGCTTTGTCAGAAGTTTTAATTGGTATGTTAATTTCAAATCACTCTTATGGAGTTCCAATAACTAGTAATGGAACTTCATTACCAGCATGGTACATAGGAGCATACACTTCAGATTCAGCAAACTGGGATGAAATAGCTTATTTATCGCCTTACTACTTACCAGTAATGTCAGCTGGAAATGATGGTAATAACAACAACAACACAAACCCTATCGCAAACGGTTTTGACAAACTTACAGGTAATAAAACAGCTAAAAACGCATTAATAGTTGCTAATGCTCAAGATGCAAACGTAGCAACAGATGGTACATTGATTAGTGTTGCTATAAATAGTTCAAGTAGTCAAGGCCCTACTGATGATTTAAGAATAAAACCAGACATCACTGGAAACGGAACTTCATTAACTTCTGCAAACAGTACTAGTAATACATCTACAACTATAATGACTGGTACTTCAATGTCTAGTCCAAATGTTGCAGGAACATTATTGTTATTACAACAACACAACAAAAATTTAACAAATAGTTTCATGAAAGCTGCAACTTTAAAAGGCTTAGCTTGTCATACTGCAGATGATGCAGGAAACGCTGGACCGGATGCTAAGTTTGGTTGGGGCTTATTAAATGCTAAAAAAGCTGCTGAAACTATGACTAATAATGGGTTAACTTCATGGGTTTCTGAAGAAAATTTAAATCAAGGTCAAACTTTCAACATGCCTGTTAATGCTATCGGTGGGGCTACAAATCCTTTAATTGCTTCAATTACTTGGACAGATTTGCCTGGAACTCCAAATAATGGAAATTTAGGAAATAATGATCCTACTCCAGCTATAGTAAACGATTTGGACATTAGAGTTACAAGAAATGGTACTACTACTTATTATCCTTGGAAGCTTCTATCTAACCCAAATAGCTTAGCAATAAGAACAGGAGATAATAATGTTGATAATGTTGAGGTAATTAAAATTGATGCTCCTGTAGCTGGAATATATGATATTGCAATTACACATAAAGGTACTTTAGTTAATAATTCTCAGAAGTTTTCATTAGTAATAACGGGAATAACTTCTGATTTTTCTCTTATTTCTAAATCTGATGATTTAATAGTTTGTGCAAATCAAAATGCCGTTTACACATTTGATTATAAACAAATTGGCACAATGACTACAGCTTTTACAGCTGTTGGACTTCCAAGTGGTGCAACAGCGTCATTTAGCCCTACAAGTTTAAGTGCAAATGGGACTGTTACAATGACTATTTCAAATTTATCTTCTGTTCAACCAGGTGATTATAGTGTTGGAATTAAAGGAAATAATGGAACTGAAGTAGAGACAAGATCAAAACAATTAAAAGTTTATTCTAGTACATTTCAAAATACTGTTTTAACTATTCCGGTTAATGGACAACATACTGTTCCAACAACTGTTTCATTAAAATGGAATTCTGACATTAATGTTGAATCTTACAATTTACAGGTTTCAACTTCTCCTATTTTCGCAACTTTCAATACAAACATAAATACTAATCAAACTAGTTATTCTGTTTCTGGTTTAAATGAAGAAACTAAATATTACTGGAGAGTAGTCCCATCAAATAGATGTGGAAATGCAGTAGCTTCAAGTGCTAATGTGTTTAATTTCGAAACTGGAAAATTAACTTGTGGAAGCGCATTTACCGCTACTGATTTTTCAAATGCCACAATAGGAACTACAGCAAACAGTATCGCTACAGTTCCAATTAATGTAACTGGAGGTTTATTAATAGGTGATCTTAACGTTACACTTAATATTTCTCATACTTACATTCAAGATATGAAATATTATTTAGAAGGACCAGCAGCTATAGGAAGCCCTATTGTTACTTTATTTAACGAACCGTGTGGAGATAATGATGATATTGCTTGTACTCTTGATGATGCAGGAGTTGCTTTTACTTGTGGAGCAGGTGTGCCTTCTATAACTGGAACTGTTAAACCATTTGAAAATCTTAGCAACTTTAATAGTTTACCTGCTGATGGAACTTGGATTTTAAGAGTTATTGACGCATATAATGGTGATGGTGGTTCAATTAACGCCGTTTCTTTATCTTTTTGTAATATTGAGCAATCTTTGAGCTCTCCTTCAAATGCTTTATCTAATTTAACCATATATCCTAATCCTTCAAAAGGAATTGTAAACATTAATTTGAATAGTGCAATTACTGGCGAAACAACCTATACATTATATGATGTTCAAGGAAGAAAAATACTAGATAAAAAATCTAACACTTCTTTGGAAACATTAAATGTGCAACAATTAAACGACGGAATCTATTTCTTATCAGTTAAGAATGGTGATCTAGAAAGCAGTCATAAAATTGTAATAAAAAAATAAACAACATTTAATTTTAAATAAAAACTGCCAACATAATATGTTGGCAGTTTTTTTATACGTGAATAATTTCATCATCCACTAAAAGTTCTTCTCTTCTAAAACGAAGAAAAACTTGCGCTACCGCAATAACGTCTTTTTCACAATACGTAATAATTCTATCAATGTCATTTTCAACATAGAAAACACGAGCAACCTCGCTCCCATCGATATCGCCTTTTGGAGAAGGAACTCCTAAAATTTTAGTCAACAATTTAAGTGAAGTAAAATGTTTATAGTCGCCAAATTTCCATAATTCTAATGTGTCTAAATGAGGAACTTCCCACGGTTTTTTGCCAAATAAATTCAGCTTATCTGGTAACGGCACAGAATTAATAATCATTCTACGAGCAATAAACGGAATGTCGAATTCTTTAATATTATGTCCGCATAAAACGTGTTGCGCACCGTTATAATGTTGGTTTAATAAATTAGAAAAATCTTGCAAAATTTTCTTTTCTTCGCCCCAAAAACTTGTGACTCTAAAGTTTCGAACGTCTGCCTTGTTTGTAAAATAACCCACAGAAATAGTAATGATTTTACCAAATTCAGCCCAAATTCCAGCACGTTCATAAAAATCTTCGGCAGTTACTTCCTCTTTGCGCTGGTATTGGGTTTTATTTTCCCAAAGTTTTTTGGTTTCTTCATCCATTCCTAAATAACTCGTTTCTTGAGGAACTGTTTCAATATCTAAAAATAAAATATTGTTTAAATTAATTTTTTCAATCATATCTTAATTAATTATGAGTTATTATTTGTTTCTTTTTTCTAACATTTTATAAACTTCTTCAACATATACATATAAATCATTGCTATGTGGATCTGTTTCTGTTTGTAGCCCTTTTAAATGTCCTAGACGAACAATTATTAAATTATCTTGAGGAATTACTATTACAAACTGTCCTAGATGTCCGCGCATATAATACAAATCTTTCTCGTTTATACTATGTAACCACCAACCATATCCGTATTCTGGATAATTAGAAAAACGAGGTGTAATTGTTTTTTTTACGAAAGTTGAATCCAAAATTTGTTTTCCATTCCAATTTCCATTATTCAAATACAGTTTCCCAAAACGGGCAAAATCACGAGCGTTGCTTGCTATACAACAATAGGCTTTTTCAATTCCATCATCTTCATGGTCTAATTGCCAAAGCGCTTCATTTTCTGCTCCCATAGGTTGCCAAAAATGTTTCGAAACATAGTCAGCAACATATTCTCCGGTGGCTTTTTCAATACACATGGCTAATAACTGCGTAGCTCCGCTTAAATATTTGAACGATTGCCCTGGCTTTTCATTTATTTCCAAACCTAACATTACTTCTCTTAAATCATCATCAAAATAAGCGCGAGTTACAATAGATAATGGACTATAATATTTTTCGTCCCAATTTAATCCTGAAGCCATGGAAGATAAATCGCCAACGGTTACTTCTTTTGCAAATTCGCCTTTTAATTCTGGAAGGAAATCAATTACTTTTTGATCTAAATTTTTAATTTTCCCCTCCATTATAGCTTTCCCAAGTGCCATGGTAATGACGCTTTTTGCCATTGAAAATGAATTCGATTTTGAACCTTTGGTATAACCATCAAAATAACTTTCATGAAATAAACTGTCATTTTGAATAATTAAAAATGCTGCCGTTTGTAATTCTTTGTGAGTAGTCTCAAGAATAGAAGTAGCATCTACTGAATTATAATCTTTGGCTATTGCCCAAGGCTGTGCAATTCCTTTTTTAATTTCTCTATTTGGGAAGTCTTTATAATCTTCTAAAAAAGCTGTGGTGTAACCTTTAAAATATATGGTTCTAACTGCACGAAGTAAATAATCGACATCGAAAATGTACATTAGGACAATTATAGATGCCAATACTATTGCAAACCATTTGAAAAAACTTTTTAGAAACTTCATGTCTTCTTTTTAAGAATGTGATATAAAAGTAAGAAAAAAGAATATTTTCTTGAAGAATTTTAGAAAAGACTTTGCTGTTTTACTGGATTTTCATGGTCAATAAGCCATTTTTTTCTCCACAATCCTCCAGCATATCCTGTTAATGATCCGTCAGAACCAATAACTCTATGGCATGGAACTGCAATCCAAAGAGGATTTTTGCCATTTGCAGAAGCTACTGCTCGAATTGCCTTTACATCACCTAGTTGCTTTGAAAGTTCTAAATAAGACATTGTTTTTCCATATGGAATTTCCAAGAGTGCTTTCCATACTTTTTGTTGAAATACAGTCCCTTTTGGATTCATTAAAAAAGTAAAAGAAACTCTACTTCCTTCAAAATACTCGTTTATTTCTGTTACAGCAGTTTGCAATTCTAATGGAATTATTTTAGAAATTTCCCCTTCTTGAAGTATAGAAATAACAGAAATCCCATTTTCATCCCCTTTAATTTTTGTGGTACCTAAGGGAGTATTTATAAAAGCTGTTTGCATTTTATAAAGATATAAAAAAAACCATCTAAAAGATTTAGGTGGTTTTTTTAAATTGAATTAATAATAATATTTTTATCCTATTTTTCTACGTCAGCTGTAGCAACATTTCCTTTTATGATTAACACTTTTGGTGCTGCTCCTTCTTGATTAGTTGTAACTGTTATCGTTTTTTGAAAATTTCCAGGAGCTGCTGCATTAAAAGTAGCTTCTACAGATCCTTTTTCACCTGGTTTAATAGGTGTTTTTGTGTAATTAGCCGCTGTACAACCACAAGAAGGTTTTACATTTGTAATTAAAACCGTTTCTTTAGATGTGTTTGTAAAAGTGAATGAATGAGTTACTGGCTTCCCTTTTTCAATGTCACCAAAATCATGTGTTTCATTTCCCCATTTTACTTCTGCAGCTTTTACAACATCCACAGCTTTTGTCATTGCCATTTCAGAAGACTTAAGTTCTGCTGTTTGAGCAAATGAAACTGCCGATATAAATAATGCTGCTAATGATATTTTTAATGTTTTCATAGTATATATGTTTATTTTTATAATTTCGATATACAAATCTAAAAACTAAATATTAAATTTGTTGTTAAGTAACCTTTAATACTTGTTAACTACTTGTTAACTGTTCTGAAAATGAAGCTAAATAAACTAAATATTGTAATTTTTATTGGATTTGTTGCCATTATAGGAACAATGGTAATGCAATTGTTTTTATTAAATCAAGCCTATCTTTTTGAAAAGAGAGAAATTGAAGATAAAATACATAGTTCATTATTAAAAGTAGTATCCCGAATTTATACAGATAATAAAAACGAGCTGCCTCATACAAATTTTATAAAAAAAGTTTCAAATAGTTACTATATAGTAAATGTAGACAATGTATTTGAAAATGTTATTTTGGAACATTATTTAAAAACCGAATTTACGAAAGTTAAACTGGATTTAGATTTTGAATACGCAATATACAATTGTGGCACTAACAAAATGGTTTATGGAAATTATATTTCTGCAAACGGAAAATCTAAGAATAAGTGCGAAGATTGCTTTACTAAAAACGATGAATTAATTTATTATTTTGCTGTTCGTTTTCCGAGTTTAAATCAAAGCTTATTTAGTAGTTTAAATAAATATTGGGCATACAGTTTTGTTTTGTTTATAGTTTTAATAGTATATGTATACTCTGTTTTCTTGTTATTAAAGCAAAAACAATATACGGCATTACAAAATGACTTCATCAACAATATGACGCATGAATTTAAAACACCATTATCGTCAATTCTTATTGCATCTAATTACGCAAGAAGTCAACAAGAAATTATTGCGAATCCAAAACTTTCTAAATACATACAAATTATTATTAACCAAAGCGACAAACTTAATGAACATGTTGAAAAACTGTTAACTGTAGCAAGGTCAAATAATAATTCATTCCTATTACAAAAGAAACAACTAGATTTATTAAAAACTATTAATCTTGTTGAAGAAAACGTAATTTTAAAACACCCAAAAAACATTACTTTTAAAAACTCAATACACACAAATTACTTTATAGATGCTGATGAGTTTCATTTTAACAACTTACTCTTTAACTTAATTGATAACGCAGTTAAATATTCTCAAGAAGAACCCATAGTTGAAATTAATTGTATTGAAAATGAAAAACATTTTTACTTAACAATAAGCGATAATGGTTTTGGAATTCCAGAAAAAGACTTACCTTTTGTTTTTGATAAGTTTTATAGAGTAACCCGTGAAAACAATAAAGATATTGAAGGGTTTGGAATTGGTTTGTCCTATGTGAAGAAGATTTGCGAATTACATAATTGGAAAATTAGTTTAAAAAATAAACCTAAAGGCATTGAGGTCACAATAGAAATGTTAAAAAAAAACATACAAAAATCAACTTAAAGTGATCCTCAAAATAAATATTATTTCAAATGAGTAAAAAGAAAATATTATATGTAGAAGATGATGAAACTTTAGCGTTTTTAACGGCTGATAATTTAGAACAACATTTTGAAGTTGTTCATTCTAACAATGGGAAAGAAGCTTTTGAATTATTTTGCAACACTACATTTGATTTATGTGTTTTCGATATTATGCTTCCGGACATGGATGGTTTTGAAATAGTAGAAGAAATAAGAAAACGAAATGAAGAAATTCCAATAATATTCCTGTCAGCAAAAACACTAAAGGAGGATCGAATTAAAGGATTAAAACTAGGTGCAGACGATTATTTAATAAAACCATATTCAATAGAAGAGCTTATTCTTAAAATAGAGGTTTTTCTTAATAGAAGTCAGAAAAATGCAACTGTAAGTCAACAATTTTATACTTTGGGTTCTTTTTCTTTTGAACCAGAAAACTATACATTATCTAATTCTAAGGAAAAAATAACACTAACAGATAGAGAGTCTGCTTTGTTGAAATTGTTTTTAGACAACGCAAACAGGGTGTTGAAAAGAGAAAAAATATTGATTTCCCTCTGGGGAAATGACGACTACTTTTCGGGTAGAAGTTTAGATGTTTATATTTCAAGGTTAAGGAAGTTTATTAAAAATGACCCAAATGTAAAAATTGAAAATATACCTCGAGTTGGTTTTAAATTGGTCTTATTGTAAATTTTACAAGTATTTAAATGTAAAACATATATTGTTTTTTGTTAATAAATATTGTTCATAAAATTTTGCAATTACTGTTGTTTAATTAACTTTGCTGTATGATGATTGAAAAACACATAGCCGCTTTATTGTATCGTTTTCAGTGTGTAACACTTCCTGGTTTTGGTGCTTTTATTACAGAAGTACAGTCAGCAAAGGTTGCCGGAAACGCAAGTACATTTAATCCACCTAAAAAAATTATTACTTTTAACGCTAATGTTAGAAATAATGATGGGCTTTTAGCAAATCATATTGCCTTAGAAGAAAATATAAGTTTTGAAAAAGCTACAGAAAATATTGCTTTAGAAGTTTCAAAATGGATTTTTTCTTTAGAACAAAAAAACAAATTGGTTTTAAAAAACATTGGAGAAATCTCCATGAATAATAATTCCAACTTAGTTTTTGAAGCTTATGAAGAAATAAATTATCTAACACATTCTTTCGGTCTAAGTGGTTTTGTTTCTCCTTTAATTACTAGAGAAGAACTTAAGTTACAGGTTGAAGAGTTAGAAGAAAAAGCGCCAATATTATTTACGCCAGAAAAAAGACAAAACTATTCTTTTTTAAAATATGCTGCTGCAATACTTTTATTTTTTAGTGCAGGTTCTTTTGGGTATAAAATGTATAACGATCAGCAAGTAGCTACGCAAACATTATTTGTTGAAAAACAAGTACAAGAAAAAGTAAATCATAAAATACAAGAAGCTACTTTTTTTATAAGCAATCCACTTAACGCAATTGTGTTACCTGTAAAAGAAGAAATAAAACCATACCACATTGTTGCTGGAGCTTTTAGAAATGAAGAAAATGCCCAAACAACATTGATTAACCTAAAAGAAAAAGGTTTTAATGCCAGACTTTTAGAAAAAAATAAATCAGGTTTAATTCCTGTTGCGTATGAAAGTTTTACAACTTTAGAGGAAGCGCAAATTACAAAACAAAAAATACAAGCAGAACATAATACAGAAGCCTGGCTTCTTATAGAATAATAAAAAAATCCCAAAATTTGGGGTTTTTTTATGCCTTCTTTTTTCTATGCTTATTATCTTTGTAAAAAAAACAAATGGAAGCAAAATTCTCTTCTGATTCTCTTACTACTTTAACTGATTTAGTTTTGCCTGGCGAAACCAATCCATTGAATAATTTATTTGGTGGTGAACTTTTAGCACGTATGGATAGAGCTGCAAGTATCACTGCGCGTCGTCATTCTAGAAGAATTTGCGTAACAGCATCGGTAAATCACGTTGCTTTTAACAGAGCTATTCCTTTAGGAAGTGTGGTTACTGTAGAGTCAAAAGTTTCTAGAACCTTTAATTCTTCTATGGAGATTTATATAGATGTTTGGATTGAAGACCGTGAATCTGGAATTAAAAACAAAGCAAACGAAGGTATTTATACATTTGTAGCTGTCGATGAAACTGGGAGACCTGTTCCTGTTCCTCCGGTTGTACCTCAAACCGATTTAGAAAAAGAACGTTTCGTTGCAGCTTTAAGAAGAAAGCAGCTAAGTTTAGTGCTAGCCGGAAAAATGAAACCAAGTGAAGCTTCTGAACTAAAAGCTTTATTTTCATAAAAAACATATTTTATAAAAAAAGGACACAATATGTGTCCTTTTTTATTATTCTATAAACCCATATTCTGGATACGTTTTTTTTAAATAATCTTCAGCTTTTGATGGGATTTCAATTAAAATAACATATTCAATCAATGCCATTGAAACCAATAAAAAACTAATCATTAAAACACCAATATTATTATCCAATACTTTTTCAGAATGAATTATAATTTGAATTGGCAAATAAATCATTCCAACTAAAGAAGAACGCCCTAAAATAATCTCTTTAAACAACCATTTTTTACCCATCAAATTATTACTTTTTTTATTTTTCCTAGAAAAATAAAAAATCGAACCATAAAAACTGAAAACAATTTAGCAAAAAACAATGAGTACAGCATCGGCTTTATAAAATGAATTTTTTAAAAGAAAATTCGTTAATCCAATAACTACTAATGTCCCTATAATTTTAGGCAATGTGAAAAATTCTTTGAAATGTTTCCAAACTATTTTATTATACTTTTTATTTAACGCAATTTGTCTTTTTTCTACCACATCTGAAAAACCAAAAACACCAAATTTTTTAAATTCAACTTTTAGAGCATCTTCAAAGTCTATTTTTGGATTTTCTTGCCATTGTGTTTCAATGGAATTTGCTAAATGATCTACTAATTCGGTTTGTAAATCATAGTATTCCACATAATGCTGGCGTGTAAATTCGTATAAACGGTTTGTTTGTTCAATATTAATTTTCATCTTAATAACTCAGTTTAGGATTTACAATAGTTTGCATGTTTTTAATAAACTCTTCTAATTCCGCTAATCGGTTAACGGTTTCTGTAGTTCCTTTTTCGGTTAATTTATAATATTTACGCAAACGATTATCTACTTTTTCCACCTCAACATCAAGCAATCCTTCTGCTTCTAATTTATGTAAAGCTGGATACAAAGCGCCTTCAGTAATGTTCAATTCACCTTTGGTAATCTCTTTTACTTTTTGGGTAATTTCATAACCATACATGCGCCCTTTTTCTTCTAAAAGCTTCATAATAATGGTATTTAAACTCCCCTTATATAGTTGCGAATTTTTCATAATTCATTGTTTTTACAGCACAAATTTATACATAATTTTCTTATGTATAACATTCTTAGGTATATTTTTTTGTTTCTTATCGTTAGAATCTTTCTTATTTTTGTAAAAAATAAAACCATGTCAACATTCTATAAACTTGCTGTAAAAGAAGTTAGAAGAGAAACGCCAAGTTCGGTTTCTGTACTTTTTAATATACCCGAAGAATTAAAACCTAATTATACATTCATTGCCGGTCAATACGTTACCTTAAAATTAACTTTAGACGGACAAGAAGTTCGTAGAGCTTATTCTATTTGTTCATCTCCAAAAAGTGGTGAATTACGAATTGCGGTTAAAGCTGTGAAAAATGGATTTTTCTCCACTTTTGCTAATGAAAAACTAGCTGTTGGAAATGTAGTTGAAGTAGGAACTCCTGAAGGAAAGTTTACTTTTGAGCCGACTTTTGAAAAACAAAAAAATTACGTTGCATTTGTTGCAGGAAGCGGAATTACTCCGGTTTTGTCCATCATTAAAACGGTTTTAGAAGAAGAACCAAAAAGCACTTTTGTTTTGGTTTACGGAAATAAATCGCCTGAAGAAACTATCTTTCATGAAGAGTTACACCAATTGCATTTAAAAAATGTAGCACGTTTTTTTGTACATTACGTATATAGTAAATCAAATGTTGATGGTGAATTATTTGGTAGAATAGATAAATCGGCTGTAAATTTTGCTTTAAAAAACAAACACAGCGAAAAAACGTTCGATAAATATTATTTATGTGGCCCAGAAGAAATGATCAACTTAGTTGCCGATGTTTTAAAAGAAAATAATGTAGCTGAAAAGGATGTGAAATTTGAATTATTTACAGCATCAACAGCTGAAAATAAAGATGCCGGAACTTTAGATGGACATACTAAAATTACGGTTTTGGTTGACGATGAAGAAGCAACTTTTGAAATGAGCCAAAAACAGACAATACTAGAAGCTGCTTTAAAACAAGGTTTAGACGCTCCTTATTCTTGTCAAGGTGGAATTTGTTCTAGTTGTATCTGTAGAGTTACAGAAGGTTCAGCTGTAATGAAAAAGAATTCTATTTTAACCGATTCTGAAATTGCGGAAGGTTTGGTTTTAGCTTGTCAAGCAGTTCCTACGTCTGATGTTATAAAAATAGACTTTGACGATGTTTAGAATACATCATTGTTCAAATAATAAAGGAGCTAATTAAGCTCCTTTATTATTTTTATATTCTGAAGGTGTTTCTCCTGTAATTTTTTTGAATGTTGAATTAAAAGATGTTTTTGAGTTAAAACCTGATAAAGACCCTATAGCTTCAAGAGTATAATTTGAATACTCAATATCAACAAGTGTTTTTTTTGCAAACTCTATTCTAAATTCATTTAAAAAAAGTGAAAAATTCTTATTGTATGTTTTATTTATAAATTGTGAAAGGTATTTTTCATTTGTTCCTAGTTCTTTTGCGAGTGAGTTTAAATTTAGCTTAGGATTTAAATAAATTTGCTCTTGGAAAATTTTTTGATTTAACCTCAACTCAATTTCGTCAAATACTGAATTATCAGATACATCAGTTTCTAATTCGCTTCTAATAAAATTTATTCTTATTAGAACTAAGATTGAAATAATGAAATAAATAAAATAATAACTTTTTAAACAACCTTTGATAGTTGTATCAACAATTAAATAATTTGTTAATATCCATATGAAAATATAAATATCATATAAAAGGACAAACAAAAACAATAAACTTCTCTCAGGACTATTTTTAATTGATTCAAGTGTTGGAAAAACCTTTATTATTCTATAAGACAAGAAACTGTAATATATTGTTGATATTGGAAAAACAAATAATATAATAATATAATTACTATAGGTCATTACGTTTTCAACAACTTCGTAAGTAAACTCTTTTTCGTTTTTTTGAACTGAAAAATAGAGGACTGAAAAAACATTAATTAGAAACAACACTATTGGAATATAAAGATGTTTTATATTCAAAGTGGATTGATTTAATTTATAATTTATAATCCCAAACAAAAGTGGAGGCAACAATGTGAGCCAAACAAAAAACAAAACAGCAAAGGTGTTAATTATGTTTTCAGATAAAAGTTCTTTGTAATCTGATGCAATAAAAAGGCTAATAAATAATAGAAACCAAGAAAAATAAAAAGCTCCCACAACAGGTTTTTCTTTTCCTTGTATTAACTGGTACAAAGAAAAAATTAAAGCAATTAGAGAAATTCCTATAAGTTCAAATTTCATTTATTATTTGTTGTTTGTACAAAAATAACAATTTATCCATAAAGATTGTAATTAAATTTAATAACCAGAATAAGGAAAACCGTGCTTATTCCGTAATACTGTACATACAAAATTACAGCACTGTATCTTAAGTGGATATATTTGACCCAACAAATCTAACAACCTAATCATTATGAAAAATATAATTACATTTCTAACCTTAATTATTGGATTTACTTCTTTCGCTCAAGTTGGTATTAATACAACTACACCTACAGCTATGCTACATGTATATGGAGCAACAGTCCCTGGAAATGCTGGAGGAACAGTAAATTTAATTAATCAAGATTTTACAACATATACTGTTACCCAAAATCATACAATTGATGCAGATTGTACTGGTAATGCAACGCAAGGCTGGGTGGTTGGAGCAGGAAATGCAAACGTTAACTGTACTTCGTGTACAGGAAATAGATTGTACATTTCATCTGATGCTTTAAGTTGCGGATTAAATTCAACTGCAGTTATGAATTTCACAACTGCACCAACTTCTACAAGTATTACAATTAGCTTCGCTTATAGATATAATAATTTTGGAGCTGCTCCTGATTCTTTTAGAGCTTACTTATATAATAACACGACTTCTACTCAAGTAGGAGCTAATTTAGTTAATTTAACAACAGATGCCAACACATCATATTCTGGTGCTGCAACAGTAGTAGCAGGAAATTCTTATTCATTACGATTCGAATACCAAGGAAACTATGATTATGGAGCTTCTGTAGACAATGTATTAGTAACTGAAACTTCTGTAGCTTCACCTGGAACTTATTCTTTCAGATTAGAAGATGGAACACAAGCAGATGGTAAGGTTTTAACTTCTGATATTAACGGAAATGGATATTGGAAAACCCCAACAGGTGGAGGAAGCGGTACAGACAGTCAAACTTTAAGCATCGCTGGTAATCTTTTAACAATTTCAAATGGAAACACGGTTACTATTCCATCTTTAGGTGGAAGTGTTGCTGCAGAAAACGGATTAACTCTTTCGGCTGGAACAGTTAGATTAGGAGGTGCTTTAACACAAAACACTTATATTGATTTAAACACAAGGGGATTGTGGTTTGAAGGTACAAGTACGGGCGATATTACATTTGAAGGGAATAGTGGAAGTCCTGTCATGGAAACTAATTTTGGTGATAATTATGTAAATTTTGGTGCTGGTGGTGCATTTATAGATGCAGATGAAGGTCAAACTTTTTCAGACACATATAGTGGAGGTCCATTTACAAAGAAATTTGTAGCTGGTTTTTATAAAGGATCTTCTGGTGGTACAGCAATTGCTTTAGGTTCTATTGAATATATAGTAGATGGAACTAATGAATTGTTTTATGAAGGTAGTGGTTTTAGTCCAATGTCTGATTTTGGTGCTGATTTAGGTGCTTCACCGTTTTCAGGAGTAACAAGAAGATGGGATGATGTTTATGCAGATGATTTCATAACGCCTACAAACACATATTCAAGAAGTTCAAATAGAACTATCGAAATTAAAAATAGAGGTCTAGCTCAATTAATGAAGTTAAATCCAATTACTTATAAAGAAAATACGCCTTTAAATGGTAAAAAAGAAGTGCCTGAAAACTTAAAAGCAGATAAATTAGGTTTTGACGCTGTTGAGTTAGGAGAAATAATTCCAGAAGCTGTAAAGACATCTGATTGGGTAAGTTTAGATGAGTCTGGAAAAAGAACATATGTGAAATATGAAAAACCTGTAGGCGTTATGCCTTATCAAATAATACCGGTTGCTGTTAAAGCAATTCAAGAACAACAAACTCAAATTGAAGAGCTAAGAGAAGAAATTAAACATTTGAAAGAAGCAATAGAGCTTTTGAAAAACAGAAAATAAATAAAGATGTTAGATTGGTTTAAAGGTCGTCGTAAATTTTACTTCGGCCTTTTTACTTTAGTTACAACTGTTTCTGGTAAAATACTTCGCATTGCATCTTCATAACCTTCTACTTTTTTATTTCCATAGATAGAAGTTGGTAATAATGGATATTTATCTCTGTCCGAAGTAATACAGTTCTCTAAAGGTTGATCAAATGGTTTAAAACCAGCAAAAGGATGTGTTGCTCCCCAAAGCGTAATAACTTTAACGCCTAACATAGCAGCAAGGTGTGCGTTTCCAGAATCCATAGAAAGCATAACATCTAAATTAGAAATAAGTTCTAATTCTTGTTTTAATTTTATTTTACCTGCAATAACAATAACGTTTGAATGATTTCCTTTTAACGCATTCAGTTTTTGAATTTCTTCATTTCCTCCGCCAAAAAGAATAATTTTAAACGCTTCTTCTTTAGCCAATTCATCAATTACAATTTGCGTTAAATCTAAAGGATATACTTTAGAATCATACTGTGCAAAAGGAGCAATTCCAATTAATTTTTGGTTATTGGAGCCAATTATTTCAATAATATCAATTGATAATTTTGCTCTATTTGGAAATACTGGACTTGACAAATCAACTGAAAAACCTAATTTTTTAAATGTTTCCACATGGCGTTCAAACATAGAATTTACAGGCTCGAAAATCTTATTTTTCTTTCTTGTCAACGCTTTTTTGTCTGTTCTTCCTTTGTCTGTTGCAGCAACATTTATTCCTGAAAGGTTAAAAAAAGTGCGCACAACTTGTGAACGAAGCACATTGTGTAAATCGGCAAAATGTGTAACTTCCAACTTGCGTAAATCTAAAAATAAACGCCACAAACCTAAAAGGCCTTTATGCCTTTCCTTTAAATCAATTGGGAAAAAATTAAGATTAGGAATATCATTAAAAAAAGGCTCAAAAAATGGCCTAGAAACCACTGTTATTTTTACATCAGCGTGTTGCATAGAAAAAGCTCTCAACACAGGAACTGTCATTGCGACATCACCCATAGCAGAGAGCCTTATAATTACTATATGTTTTGGTTTAGGCATCAAATGATGACTATTTTTTGTTTTGGTACAAAACAGGGTTCAATTCATCATCGTTATACATTTTCATTTGCTTATACGCTTTCATGTATTTATCCCCATTCTCAATGTCTTCAATTAATTGGCTAATTGAAATAAACATATCGTTTTTTTGATCTAGTAAAACATCTAATTTTGCTTGACATTTAGCTCTATGCTCCGCAGAAGCTTCCGCTCTGTTTGCTTCTTCTTGCATGTGGTAAATTTTTAAAGCCAAAATAGATAATCTATCCATTGCCCAAGCAGGACTTTCTGTATTAATTCTTGCAGTTGGTTTAACAACTACATCTTTGTATTTATCTAAAAAATAACTGTCTATATATTCCACCATATCTGTGCGAACCTGATTAGAAGCATCAATTTTACGTTTTAAAACCAAAGCAGCAACAGGGTCAATATTTGGATCACGAATAATGTCTTCATAATGCCACTGCACCGTGTCTACCCAGTTTTTAGCAAATAAAAGGTGTTCAATAGAACCTTTTTTATAAGGGTTTTGAGTAGCTTGGTAAGCATCGTCAATTACATGATATTCTTTTATACTTTGTTCAAAAATTGGAAAGGCAAATTCTGCAAACATGATTATGTTGTTTTTATTTCTACAAAAATAAGGTTTTTTTGTACTTTTAACCTGAATTTACAAAAATTAAATTTATTATGCACATTCATTATATCTCAGAGCAAAATAGTATTCTAAATCATTTTCTAACACAATTACGCGATGTTGCTATTCAAAAAGACAGCATGCGTTTTAGAAAAAATATTGAGCGTATAGGTGAAATAATGGCTTATGAATTAAGTAAAACACTAGAATATAAAGAAATATCTGTGCAAACGCCTCTTGGAGTTAAACACACAACGACAATTGCCGAGCCTGTTGTATTATGTTCTATATTAAGAGCAGGGTTGGCTCTTCACCAAGGTTTTATGAACTTTTTTGACGATGCTGAAAATGGTTTTGTTTCTGCATATCGTCATCATTATAATAATGACGATAATTTTGAGATACTTGTAGAATATCAAGCAGCGCCGTCTTTTCAAGATAAAAATCTAATCCTAGTTGATCCAATGTTAGCAACTGGGCAATCACTAGTAGCGGTTTTAAACAAATTACATTTAGAACACAAGCCTAAAGAAATACATATAGCAGTTGTAATTGCTGCCCCTGAAGGTATTGCTTTTTTAGAAGAAAATTTACCTAAAAATTGTCATTTATGGGTTGCGGCATTAGATGAAAAGCTAAATGAAAAAAATTATATTATTCCAGGTTTAGGTGATGCTGGTGATTTAGCTTATGGGAGCAAACTATAACTGCATTATAAAAAGAAAAATGCTTATTGATAATAAAATATAAACCGTTATTTCTTTTATCCAATTCGTTTTTAAATCTTCTAGAAAATTTGCGCCTATTATTGCCAATGGCGCCAAACTAAAGGCTAAATAACTATTATTCTTATTAGCCGAAAGAACAAATATTCCTATCCCAAAAACAAATGAAAACAAAATCTTTTTATAAGAAGATTGCATGTTTAGCATTTTGTGTTGAATAGACATTAATAAACTTACAAAGAACAACAAACCTACTGAAACAAAAATTGACAACGCAATGTTTTGATAAATGTTTTCGAAATAAGAAAAATTGAAACTTATATAGGTTTTATTTAAAATATTTTCTAATAATATGCCATTATAAATTCCATTACAAACAAAAAACAAAATAATTACTGTAAATAATGCGATAAAAGGTATTAGCCAATTTTTAAGGTCTCTCGATCCGTGAAGTATAATAGACACAAATACTAATATGATATAAAAAATACTCCAAAAGTGAAATAATGCTGACAAAAATATCCAAAAAGAGGCGTCAAATATTTTTTCTTGCGAACTAATCATTGATTTTAAAGAAATTAGCCTTCTAAGAGAAAGTAAAAGGAAAAAATTTGCAATTAATATGTTTAAGTTTTCAAAAATACTCGGAAAAAAAAGCAAAAAAATAAAAAACAATAACGCAGCATAGTTATTGTTTTTTGTTAAATTATTTTTTAAAGAAATAAAATTAACTAATGCCGAAGAGGCAAGAATAATTAGTAAATAGATAGCTTGCTTTAAAATTTGATCCCAACTATAATCTAAGTTACTATTGCTAATTGCATATAAAAAAAACGGAAAAATAATAAAAACACCTATTAATACGTAATTTATTGGTCTTGTTTTACTAAAAACACTTGCTATCATAAAGATATTTTATACTTTTGTGATGTAAATATAACATTTTATAAAATGAAATCAATTTTCGAAGCTATAGGTAGTCTTTTTTCAGACTTTTTATTTGTCCCATTTCATGCACTAAGAGAGCTTGAATTAACAAATTGGTGGATTGCCAATTTTATTAACTGGTTCTTCATTATTGTTTGTTGTTGTGCAATGGTTTATTGGATAAAACAATTAAACATTTTTAAAGCAAATAATGAAGATGAGCAAGATACAACTGCGCATTCTTTCTTAAAATAAAATTTCCTTAAAAAAGGAATTTTAAATTATAAATCAAATCCGATGTCTTTTCGGTAATTCATCTTATCAAAATGTAATTTATTTATGTTTTGATAAGATTTTTTTATGGCCTCATCAAAAGAATTTCCAAAAGAGGTGATTGCTAAAACTCTTCCTCCATTAGAAACTACTTCGTTGTTTACTAATTTTGTTCCCGCATGAAAAACTAACGAATCCTCTATTTTTTCTAAGCCAGAAATAACTTTTCCTTTTTCATACGCTTCCGGATAACCTCCAGAAACAACCATAATTGTAGTTGCGCTTCTTTCGTCTACTTCTAAAGTAATTTTGTCTAATTCTTGTTTTGCCATTGCATCAAAAATTGCAACCAAATCAGATTTTAATCGTGGCATTACAACTTCTGTTTCAGGGTCTCCCATTCGCACATTATACTCAATAACAATTGGTTCGCCTTTTACGTTTATTAACCCTATAAACACAAATCCTTTATACTCAATATTGTCTTTTTGTAAACCTGCTATAGTAGGTTTTACAATTCTTGTTTCTATTTTTTCTAATAATATAGCGTCTGCAAAAGGAACTGGAGAAACTGCTCCCATTCCGCCGGTATTTAAACCTGTATCTCCTTCGCCAATTCTTTTGTAATCTTTAGCTGTTGGAAGTATTTTATAATTTTTCCCGTCTGTTAAAACAAAACAACTTAGTTCAATTCCGTCTAAAAACTCTTCTATAACCACTTTTGAACTTGCATCACCAAATTTTGCATCTACTAACATACTACGTAATTCTGTTTTTGCTTCCTCCAAATTATTAAGAATCAAAACCCCTTTTCCGGCCGCTAGTCCATCTGCTTTTAAAACATAAGGCGCTTGTAAAGTTTCTAAAAACTTACAGCCATCTTCGACGGTATCTTTAGTAAAACTATCGTAAGCAGCAGTTGGAATGTTATGTCTAACTAAAAATTCTTTAGCAAACTCTTTACTTCCTTCAAATTGTGCCCCTAGCTTTGACGGACCAATTACTGGAACAGTATTTAAGTCCGCGTCATTTTTAAAGAAATCGTAAATTCCATTTACTAATGGGTCTTCTGGACCAACAACAACCATTTGAATTTTCTCTGATAAAACTAATTTTTTAATAACCTCAAAGTCATTAATGTCTAAATTAATATTTTGAGCTATTGAAGCTGTTCCAGCATTTCCAGGTGCTACAAAAAGTTTTGAGCATTGTTCACTTTGAAGCATTTTCCATGCTAAAGCATGTTCTCTTCCTCCAGAACCTAATAATAGAATTTTCATTTTGTTGTGTTGTGTAGTTTGTTACCGCAAAAATACTTTGTTTTATTTTTAAAAAAAAGTTTCCACTAATTAGTTTAAAGAAACTCGTTTAATTAATTTTGATTTAAATTAATTTCAATGTTCAAATTGTTTAACCTTTCTCTAAAATTGAGTGGCTTTCCTATAAAAGAAGCTCAGGTTGAATTTGGGAAAATTTTAAAAATTTCAGAAGAAGAATTTCCAAAACATATTGAAAACAAGCGAACAGAAATTACCATATTTCATCTTAAAAACAACGACTTCTATAAAAATTTAGTAGGTGAAAAGTGGAATGGTACTTGGGGTTCTTTACCCGTTTTAACTAAAAAAAATCTTCAAAAACCTTTATCGGAAAGACTTTCTATTGGTTTCACTGAAAAAAGTGTATTTGTTAATAAAACATCTGGCTCTAGCGGAGATCCATTTGTTTTTGCAAAAGATAAAAAAGCACATGCTATAACTTGGGCTTCTATAATTTATCGTTTTGGTTGGTATGACGTTGATTTTAATAAGTCCTATCAAGCACGTTTTTATGGTATTCCACTTGATTTTTGGGGTTATAAAAAAGAACGATTAAAAGATTTTTTAGGAAATAGATATCGTTTTCCTATTTTTAATTTATCGGATAAAATATTAGATGGTTTTTTACAACATTTTAAAACTAAGAAATTCGATTATATTAATGGTTATACAAGTTCCATCGTTTTATTTGGAAAATATTTAAAGCAAAAAAATATTGTTTTAAAAGATATCTGTCCAACTTTAAAAGTATGTATGGTTACTTCCGAAATGCTTTTTGAAGAAGATAAGGTTTTATTGGAGAAACATCTTGGCATTCCAATTGTGAACGAATATGGGGCTTCAGAATTAGATTTAATCGCTTTTCAAAATATTGAAGGAGATTGGCAAGTAAACAGTGAAACCTTGTTTATAGAAATTTTAGATGAGAATAACCAGCCTGTCCCAAACGGTAAAGAAGGTAAGGTTGTAATTACTTCTTTATATAATAAAGCACATCCATTTATTCGATACGAAATTGGAGATGTTGGTGTTTTAGACGAAAATAGTACTTGGAAAAAACCTATTTTAAAAAAATTAATTGGTAGAACAAATGATATTGCACTTCTACCAAGTGGAAAAAAATCGCCTGGATTAACTTTTTACTATGTTACCAAAAGCATTATTGAAGACGATGGAAATGTAAAAGAATTTATCATTCGCCAAACTAAATTAGAGTGTTTCGAAATTGATTATGTAAGCGAATTAGAACTTTCGAAAAAACAAATTCAAGAAATTGAAAAAGCTATTGATAAGTATTTAGAACCAGGTTTACATTTTACTTACAATAGGAAAGATGTTTTAGAACGTACAAAAAGAGGGAAATTAAAACAATTTCAATCTGATTTATAATTTTCTGTTTTTTGTGAATATTGGTTTAAAAAACAATTGATTAATTAAAAAAAGTAATGTGTTTAAATTTGCAAATAACCAATTATTATTATGAAAATTTCTATAAATTAAATAGTTGTTCTCTATTAATTTTATTTTAGATGCAGAAATTGAATCTTTTCTAACCCTATAATAAGCCAAACTTTCTGGAACTGGAATTACATTTTTTACTTGTTTAATTAAAGTTAACCAAAGAGCCCAATCTTGTCTTTTTCTAAAACTTGTTATTGAAATTTTTCCAAAAAAATCCACAGAATATATTCCTGTTAAATTACCAATCCAGTTACAATAAAAAAGCATTCTATAAGAAATAGCTTTAGGTGAGCAAACCGTTTTATTTAACAAACTACCTTTTTCGTTTATCTTTTCATAGAATGAAAAAGTAATTGGTAAATTATTGTTTTTCATAAAAGTAAGTTGCCTCAATAACTTGTTTGGTTTCCACAAGTCATCTGAATCTAGAAAAGCAATATAGTTTCCATTAGCTTTTTCTACAGCAAAGTTTCTTGCCACACCACTTCCAGAGTTTCGGTCCAACTTATAAAAAAAAATTCTAAAATCGATTTGTTGAATTTCTTTGATAATTTTTTCTGTGTCATCTGTAGAACAATCGTCTACAATAATCATTTCCCAGTTGGTATAAGTCTGATTTTGTACTGATTGTATTGTTTCAGCTATATATTTAGCAGAATTATAACTTGGCGTTATTATAGAAACCAATTTATTCATTAATATGCTTTTTCTTCTCCTTTTAAGATGTTAATGACAGTTTGGATAATAATTTTTATATCTAAAAACATTGACCAATTTTCAATATAGAAAACATCATATTTTATTCTACTTATCATATCTTCATCTGTTTCAATTTCCCCTCTAAACCCTTTTACTTGTGCCAACCCAGTAATCCCAGGTTTAACATAGTGACGAATCATATATTTTTTTATTTTTTTACCATAATTTAAGTTTTGAGACCATAAGTGAGGACGGGGACCGACTACTGACATATCTCCTAAAAAAACATTAAAAAACTGAGGTAATTCATCAATACTTGTTTTTCGAATAAACTTTCCTATATTAGTAACTCTAGGGTCGTTCTTTGAGGCTTCTTTTTCAGTAGTTACATTAACCTGCATAGACCTAAATTTATAACACTTGAACTCAGATTCATTAATTCCAGGTCGACTTTGTTTAAAAAAAACTGGGCCTTTTGATTCTAATTTAATTAAAATGGCTAAAATTGGAGTTAACCAAGAAAGAATAAAAACAGCTACTAATATTGAAAAAATTAAGTCAAAAGCTCGCTTTAATCCCTCTACAAATGGCTCGTGTAGTGGGGTTTTTTTAATTGTAAGTACTGGAAATAGCTCGTAATAATCTATTTTAAGGTTTTTTGAAAGAATCGTGTTTGAATCTGGGATAAATTTTATTACAATATTATTTTCGTCTGAAAATTCAACCAGTTTTTTTAATTTTTCATTTGATATTTCATTTAATGAACAATAAATTTCATCTATTTTATTTTCCAAACAAAAGTTGTAAATAGATTCTACCTTACCTATAATTTCATAATGTTCCTTTTTGTCGGAAAAAAAACCATTAAATTGATATCCATAATCAGGTCTTTTTTCAAAAATATTTTTTAAGTTGATTGCCTCTTTAGTGTGACCAATAATTACAGTTTTTCTATAGTTATTACCTGTAATGATTCTATATTTTTTTAAATAAAAAAATAACAAAGCCTTTAAAAATAGAATTATTGAAAAAAGGTAAATTAAATATAGACCCGTTGCTTTTCCACTATAAATAGCAGTTTTATAAAAAGGAAATAAAACTGTTATAGAACAAAAAATAAAACAGCTTGCTTAATTGTCTTGGATAAAATGTCTACAGGTGTAGTATATCTATACACTTGATAAAATTTTGAAAAAAATGATGCAATTAACCAAATAAATAAAAGGTAAATTCCAAAAATAAACAAATCAAGATTTAACCCTTCAAAAAAATAAGGAAATAAAAAAAACACCATAGAAATATCAAAAAAGATACTAATTGGTCTTATAAATTTTGAATACCTTCCTTTTTGCATTTTTTAATAAATATATTTGGAAAAATCTTTATGCTCTTCTTTTATTAGCTCTTCAGTAGATAATGATTTGAAATAATCATAAGTAATTTTCATTCCCTCTTTTCTCGACACTTTTGCTTCCCAGCCTAATATTTCTTTCGCTTTTGTAGTATTTGGTTGTCTTTGCATAGGATCATCTTTTGGAAGGTCTAAATATACAACCTTTTGGTTTGTTCCAGTAAGTTTTATGATTTCTTCTGCAAAATCTTTTATAGTAATTTCGTCTGGGTTTCCAATATTTACTGGATATACATAATTCGAATGTAGCAATCTGAAAATACCCTCCACTTGGTCATCCACATAACAAAAAGAACGAGTTTGCATTCCGTCTCCAAAAATTGTTAAATCTTCGCCTCTTAAAGCTTGTCCAATAAATGCAGGTATTACACGCCCGTCATTTAAGCGCATACGTGGTCCATATGTGTTAAAAATTCTAACAATGCGTGTTTCTACACCGTGAAAAGTATGATAGGCCATTGTTATGGATTCTTGAAAACGTTTTGCTTCATCATAAACTCCACGAGGCCCAATGGTGTTTACGTTTCCATAATATTCTTCCGTTTGTGGGTGTACTAAAGGGTCGCCGTATACTTCAGAGGTAGATGCTATTAAAATCCTTGCGTTTTTTACACGAGCTAATCCTAATAAATTATGCGTTCCTAAAGAACCTACCTTTAAAGTTTGGATAGGAATTTTTAAATAATCTATTGGGCTTGCTGGTGATGCAAAATGTAATATATAGTCTAATTCACCAGGAACATGAACAAACTTGGTAATATCATGATGGTAAAACTCAAAGTTTTTTTCTTTAAATAAATGTTCAATGTTTTTTAAATCGCCTGTTATTAGATTGTCCATTCCGATTACAAAATATCCTTCTTTTAAAAATCTATCACAAAGGTGTGATCCTAAAAACCTGCCGCTCCTGTTATTAATATTCTTTTCATTTTCTTTCTTCTAAATTATATCTTACTGACGAAGCATTAAATAGGCAATAAAAAAGTGTAAAAAACACCACACCTCTTTGCCTCCATAAAAATGATTCTGTCAAAAATAAGCTTACCATTAGAATTGCAAAAGCAATATGTGTAAAATCTTTACTTTGAAAAGCATTTTTAATATTAATAAAAAGAATTGTCACTAAAATTAAAAAACCAAAAAAACCTAATTCTGCAAAAACTTGGAGATATTGGTTATGGAAATTTTTCTTTTGATAACCTTCATTTCCGCTATCTCCAAGAAAAATATTGTATTTTATTCCTTTTTCTTCTAACTTTTGGTAGGAAGCATTAAGTCCAAAACCATTCCAAAAAATAGTGTCTTCGGTTAAAAATTCAAAAAACAATCTTGCTTGGTAAACTCTAAAAGCTGTTCCTGAAAAAAAATTATTTGGGGTAAAACTTTCATTTGCCCAAGCTTCATAAACACTAACGTTATGTACGCCTTGTGGAAGATTGCTAATTACATTTGAACTGATGCTTTTTGAAGTATTTGTTTGAAATTCTATTAAAAAACGCTCTTTTATCTTTCCGAAAGAAACCACAAATGCAATAACGAAACCTAAAATTATTAAGTTTCTCAAACGGATTTTGTTTGCTAATTTTGAATAGAAGAATAAATACATACCGTTTAATAGAAAAAATATTAAAATAATATTCTTCGACGAAAGCAATAAAACAAAGCAGAAGAACAAAGCTAAAATAACTTTGTCAAGAAAAATTTTGTCTTCTTTTTTTAAAAAATAGAAATATCCAAGACACATGAATATCGAAACGTGTATTGCATTCAGATCTTTAGGAACCAAACCTATATCAGTATCATAATCACCGTGATAAAAGAAATAACTTGTATCGTTTACAATTAAAAACCTAATTAACGCTCTAGACAAATAGTATATAATATAAACTATCATCCCAAAACTATAATACTTAAACAACTTTTGTGTATTTAAAGTTTTCTCTTTCAAAATAAACATTACTGGGATTAACAGTAAGGTAATTTCTTTTGGTATTGCTTTTAATGTAAGTGATTTATCTATACTCCAAAAATAAGAAGCACTCATTATAAAAAAGAACAACATTGGTAAAAGTAATTCTTTTGAAAAATAAAAATTTTTCTTATTCCATTTTATTAAAGTTGTAAGAATAAACAGAATTAGAAAAACATTACTAATTGCTAATGAAAGAGGAATTGTAATTAGTAGAAATAAAATAAAAATAAAAGAAGGGTCTTCTTTAGTTTCGTTTTTTAGATCTATCCATACATTCTTTAAAAAGTTGTAAATACTGTCCATTAATTTTATTCCAATTAAAGTCATTAACTATAGATTCAAAGTTGTTTTGAATAAAATGCAAATTATCACTTTTTTTAACTTTTTTTAATATGTTTTTAACATCTTGTGGATTAGAAAAATAAAATGCATTTTCTTTTAACACTCCTTTATTAAAATCATTGTTATGTGCAATAACAAGTGCCTTTGAAGCCATTGCTTCTAACAAAGATGGGTTTGTACCTCCAACCGAATGACCATGAAAATACAAATTTGAATAAAAACGTAAATTGTTTAAGTGCTCTAAATTATATATTGCACCTAAGAATCTAATATTTTCATTTGTTTTGAACTTGTTTTTTAGATATTCACCATACTTTGTATTATGATTTCCTACCACTAAAATAGACATATTGTCTTCTGAGCTTAAAGAAACACCTTCTAGAACCATGTCTAAGTTATTCTCTGGCTCAAAACGAGCCATAATCATGTTGAAATTTTCTTTTTCAACATTATATTCTTCAAGAATGGTTTCGTTTGGCTCATTAAACGGATGCGCTCCATAAGCAATATAAGTGGATTCTTTCTTGTATCGTTCTTTTAAAAACTTCTGAATTCCTATCGAATCTGAAATTAAATAGTCGCTGCTTAATGCTGCTAATCGTTCTGCAAAACGAAGGAATTGTTGTACCGGCTTAGAATACTTAGAGCGTTTCCACTCAACACCGTCCATATTTGTTATAATTAGCGGTTTTTTGGGAAGTAGAAAGAACCAAATAGAATTACTGGTATAGCCTAATTGTAAAATAACATCAAATTTTCTTTTTCTAGCGTCTTTAATACAATTAAAATCATATATGAATTGCCCAAAAGTTCCTAACTTGTATTCTGGATCATATTGATGTAAAATATTTACACCATGAAATGATTTTTCTTGAAAAGGGTGATTATGGGAATTATAACAATATACTTCATGTCCTTTTTCAACTAAATAGACAGAAAAAAATTCTGCAAATTGTTCAAAACCTCCATAATAATTTGGTACTCCGCGGGTTCCTAAAATAGCAATTTTCATTTAAATATATTCGATTTGGAAAGCAAATATAGTTAATTATAAGTTTTGAAGAATTTTTTGAATATTATTTGAATAAATATCAACGGTGAAATTTTTTACGGCTCTATCAAAACCTTTTTTCCCAAAGCTTATTCTTAATTCCTCTGATTCTATAAGAATTCGCAATGCATTGGAAAGACTTTCTATATTATTTGGTTCGAATAATATTCCGGTTTCATTATTGACAACTATCTCGGTTAGACCACCATGATTTGCTGCAACCACTGGTTTACTCGCTAACATTGCTTCTACAGCGACTAAACCAAATGGCTCAGGGTCAGTTGATGCTACAACAGCAATATCAATAATTTGCCAAACATCATTAATATTTTCTTGAAATGGAATAATTAATGTTTCATTTTGTAAACCTTTAGAAACTATCGATCTATTTAACTCTTGAAGAAAAACGTCTTGATTTGGTGGAGGAGAGCCAACAAAAACAAGTTTGATGTTTTTCTTTGGTATTAATTCAAATGCGTTTAACAATATTTTTTGCCCTTTCCAACTACTAATTCTTCCAACAAGTCCAATTATTAGTTCCGTATTATTTGAATGAAACAACTCTCTTTTAAGCTCTATTTTCTTGTTTTCTGAAAGTTTTTCATTCAAAACCTCTAATCCGTTCCAAACAATTTCACTTCGGTAAGTTTTATTCAAGCCTTTCCTCCAAAAAGCTGACGTAGCATTTGAATTAAAAATAACAGCGTTGTTAACCTTAGAAGCTATTAAGGAAGAAAATATTTTTCTAATCAAGTTAGGAGACTCAATTATCTCGTGTACATGCCAGAGATGCTTTATATTATTTTTTTTAGCGAAAAAAAAACCTAATAAAACGGCTAAAGTATTTGAATAGATAATTTCAAATTTATATTCTTCATTTAATTTTCTTAAAACTGAAAAACCTTTCTTAAAGTCTTTAAGAAAACCTACTAATTTTTTAGGGGTAAACATTTTTCTATAAAGTTTAAGAACTGGAGCAATAACAACTATTATTGATTCACTTTCAAGCTCTTTCTTTAAAGGTCCTTCATTAGGCAAAATTACTATTGGATAGAATTTAGACTTATCTAAGTTTTTTATTAGAAGTAGTAATGTTTTGTCTGAACCATATAGCTCTGCGGATTGGTGTATAAAAAGTATGTTTTTCATTAATCAATACTTTTTATAATCTTAGCAGGTACTCCCCCAATAACCGAGTTTGCAGGAAACTTCCCATTAATCACTGCGCCAGCAGCAATAACACTATTATCACCAATTTCACAACCGTCCAAAAAAGTAACTTTTGCTCCTACCCATATATTATTTCCTAATTTTATTCCTTTTGATGTGACACCTTGTTCTCGTATTAATAGATTTTTATTTTTAAAATTATGGTTTTCTGAATGAAAACTAATATAAGAGCCCATAATTACATCGTTCCCAATTTCAATTCCTCCTGACGCACCAAATTCAGAAAACCTTCCAATTGCCGTGTTTTTACCTATTTTTAAACCTTTGCCATATTTAGACATATGACTTGTAGATGTTACTAGAGAATAAGCTCCAATTCGTGATCCATCACCTATAACTACTTTTTCGTATGCAAATGCATCAATAGTTGTTCCTTTATCAATAGTTACATTTTTACCAAAAAAAACATTCTTTTTATTGCGGATTGAACATTTACTTCCTAAAAAAACTTTTTTTCTTAAACAAACAATGCCACGGGTCATCATTAAAGATCTTTCAAATAAAATTTGAAAAAATAGGTTTGACGGAATTCGAGAATCAATACTATAGCTCTTTCCAGACTTTTTTAAAATTTTTTGAAAGACTTTTTTAATCATTTTGTATAAGTTTGTTTTGTTTCAAACCAAATAGTAATCCACCTAATATAAAAATTATTGTATCGCTACCATTATAAATTCCTGTAATTGTAAATGTTGAAAATAAATAAAAAAGCCCGATTGCTGAAATAAAAAGAGATTCAAACGACTTTTCATTATATGAATATAAATACAACTTTATTAGAAAAAAAAGATATAGCAAAAGTCCAAATATTCCTGTTTTATACAAAATATAAGGATAACCATTATGCAATTCTGATATGTATTTTAAACCTTTTTTATCAGGTGTTAAAGGAGCTTTAAATTTTAAATTTACTAATGAACCATAACCCGTTCCTATAACAATACTTAAAGGCTGTTTTTCTATTAAGGAAAAAGCTCTTTTAGCTTCATATCCTCTCCAATGATCCCAGAGATCTCTATGGTTTTCTCTATTGATTTTTGCTTTAAAAATTTCTTCAGGAGCAATTTTTATTTTATATAAAAAAGCTTCTAAGCCTGGTTTTCCTCTATCTATTTTTACAGAATATAAGTATAGATAGAATGTGGAAATACTAATAATAACTACTAAAATAATCTTCAATGTTTTTTTTGTAATTTTTGTATATCCATTTAATGATAAAAAAATTATTAAGGCTCCAACAATCATTGTTCTTGAAAAGTACAAAATAGATGATATTATAATTGTAATGAAAACAATTTTTAATGTTCGTTTACTCTTAAAAATATCTGCTTCGTTAATAAATTTTTTATAATAGATTAAGAAAAAAATAGCAAATAATTCTAAGAAATTGTCTTTTGTAAATTGTCTTATTGCGGCTACTGATCCAGATCCTATATCAACAAAAATAAGTAAAATTAACAAGTGTAGGATCGCAGATATAAAAGCCGATATTACAATAATTTTTACAAATTCAACTTTGTTATTAATTGTTTTAAAAATAAAATATCCTAGTAACAATCCTTGTATTGGTTTTATAAAATGAAATAGATCTTTTACTGCAAAACTAATAGGGTTTCTGAAGAAGAAAAAACCTATAAATCCTATTAAAAAAACAAATAAAATTGGTACAACTATTTTTATGAAAGAGACAGTAATATTCGCTTTTTCTAATGCAAAATAAAATAACAGTGCAAAAATTTGAAAAAAAATATTAAATTTAAATGAAGGAACATAAATTTGTAATAATATTATAATTATTAAAAGTACTTTATAAAAAAAAACTTTCTTTATCTTCATTTAAAATTGTTCTAGAAACATCAAAAATACAGAATTTATTATCTTAAAAAGAATGATTTTGTTTTTTTTACAAAGGAATTTAAGGTAAGTATTATTGATATGTAACAAAAAGAAAAGCCTTTATAATGCTTTTTTAGATAAATTCTATATCCATTTACTAATAAGTTATTCTTTTTTTTATTAAAACCAACGAAGTGTTTGTAACTTAAACTTGGAATAAACACTCTTTTCAAACCTATATCTGCTATTTTTTTACAAAAATCCACATCTTCTACATACATAAAATAATCTTCATCAAATCCTCTTATTTTTATATATACATCTCTAGGAATTAACAAAAAGGACCCACAAAGCCAATCAACCTCATAATATTTTTTAGAAAAAACACCTGTTTTAAACTCATCTCCTAAATCTAAAAGATTTACAAAACGTAACATGTTTTTAAAATTAGGAAAATTACCAGCAGCGGGAATATATTTCTTTTGAGCAGTAAGCATATTAATTCCTATAACCCCGATTTCTTTATTCTCATCAAGTGTTTTTATTGCTAAACTTATGTCATCTAAAAGTATCGTGTCATTGTTGAATAAAAGTAAGTGCTTACCCGAAGCGTATTTTACCGCTTCATTATTGCCTTTTCCAAAACCAAAATTTACTTTAGACTCTATTAGGGTAATTGTGGGATAATTCTGCTTTATATAAGCACAACTTTCATCATTAGAGTTGTTGTCTAATATTATTATTTCATAGGAAATTGATTGTAATTTGTCTTGTAAAGAATTTAAACAATCCTTTAAAAAAACAAATCCATTATAATTAACAATAATTACTGATAATTGTATTTCCATTTAAAATAGTGTATAAAAACCTAGTTTCTTTTTTATGTAATAAACGCAAAGTAAATTAATAAGAACATTAGAAACAAAGCTAGCAATTGCGGCTCCATTTATTCCATAAACTGGTATTAATGCATAATTTAATATTACATTGACTAAAAAACTAAAAACCGTAATGTTTCTAAGGATTTTTTGGTTATTTGTCATGTTTAAAATTTGATCTACATTTCCTGCCATTGCACTAAACAAAACTCCTAAAGAAATTATAATTAATGTATTGCTTCCGGCGTTTACTTCTGCACCAAAAAAAGAAAGTATAAACTTGTTAAAAAAAATTAAACCTAAAACAAGGGGGGTCGATAATATTGTAATAAGTTTTGTTGCACTTTGGATTGTTTCTTTTAACTTAACAATGTTTCCTTTACTATAAAGTTCTGCCATTTTTGGTGTTATAATGGTGCTTACCGAAACAATAACTAAAAAACCTACAGTACCTATTTTATAGGCAATGTTGTATATTCCTACTTGTTTTTCATCTGTCATTAATCCTAACATAATTATATCTGTCCAATTTAATAAATATAGTAGCAATCCACTAAACAACATTGGTGAAGCTGTATTTATTAACGTTTTAGTAGATATTAGGCTTGAAATTTTAGGAAGTTTTGCTTCATAAACGAGTACAAGTTCAATTAAAACAATTAAAAATATACTTATTGCAAAAGCAAAATAAGTATAAAAATCTGTTTTATTTAAGAAATAGAAAAGTATTAAAAACAAACCTAAAAATAGATTTGGAAGTACAAACATGAATAAATTATATAATTTAAAATTTTTAATTGCTATAAAATAATATAAAAATAATTCGTGTAAAATAAAAAAAGGTATTGCAAACGCAACTATTTTAAAAAACGGAACCAGTTCTTTATTGTTATATAATTTTGATAAAAAAACAGCATTAAAGTAAAATAATAGTAACGGAATAATTGAGAAAAGAAGCGCAATTTTAATTCCGTTAAACAATAAAGATTTTGCTTCTTTTAAATTAAGGTTTTTGTTGCCAATTATTAATATAAGTGCATTTGGAATTCCTAAAGCAAAAAGCATAGCTGTAGCTTGAGAAATAGTAAAAACCAATGAATAGTTACCATAATTAGAAACCCCAAAAATTCGAGAAATTAAAAAAACAATAAAAAAAGAAGTTCCTAGCCCAAAAATTCTAAATAAAAAATTGACTCCCGATAAAGAAATTAGTTTTTTTAAATGAGGGTTAGTTATTATCATCATTTCTCTTAAAATTAAAAAGTTACCACAAATTATGGTAACTTTTCTAATATTGTCTTTGAATTTTTTATTTTACTAATTTTTCAATTTCCTCTTTCAAATTATCTTGTGGATATAATAATGGGTCGTAAAATTCTTTCTCAGATTCTGATTTTGTAAAATCTATTTCACCTGTTTCTTGATTAAAAATCACCTTTTCTCCAACAACGAAATATGTTAAAATTTCTTTACTAGTTAATGTTTTAATTTTATCAAAATACTTAAAAGTTATACTTTTAAGTATCATTGGCTTTTGGTCTTTGTTATTCCCTAAATCTATTCTAAAATTAGTTGGCAAGTCGTCTTGTGGCAAGCTAAAAACTATTTTTTGAGCTGTTTCTAATCCTTTAACAGTAGTCCAAATAGATTTTTTATCATCAAATTGTGGAACCAAATCATCAGTATAAAATACTTGAAAATTATCATCGTTATTTACAACCATATCAAGTATAACTTCAAATGTTTCTACTTTCTCTTCTAACACAACTTCTTCCTTTACTTTTTCTTCTTTACAAGAAATAAACAATGTAGTTACCACCAAACATGCAATAAAAAATTTTGATTTCATCTTTATATTTTTTTTCAAAATTACACTTTTTTTGATTTAAAAAAATATTGATATGAAAAAAATTCTTCAAAAACTCCAAAAGTTATCTTATTGATTATCTTCGCAATAGATTTTCCTTTATACTTTTTAATTGATCCTTCTTCAATTAGTGTTTTAAATCCAGAATTTTCTAGTAATTGCTTAATGTTTTTTCGGCAATAAAATCTCATATGTGTTGAATCAAAAATTCCACTTTCCTCATAACTAAAATCACCATTAAAAAATATTTTTTTCAATGCAGAATAATGTCTAATATTTGGCATACTTACAATTATAGTTCCGTCATCTTTTAAATATTTATAAACCTTATGAAGTACTTTTTTAGGATCAATTAAGTGTTCTAATACATCTGGCAACAAGATCAAATCAAAAGAACCATAGTATTCTGGGAAATCGGCAGTTTCAATATTTTCAAATATAAATCTATCAATCGGTTTATAGTTGGCTTTATTTGCTGTGTCTTCAAATATATCAATTCCTATTGCTTCAGATGCTACACCTAAGTTTTTAAGATAAAATAATGTTTCACCGTAAGCGGCGCCAATTTCTAATACTCTTAATCCTTTTTCATTTTTATCTATTAGAGCAATTAAATCGTGTCTTATGTTTGAAAAATATGCTGTTGATTTATCTTTATAATTCATATTATTTATTTATTGTTTTATCAGTTAAAACTAACCCTACTTTTTTAGTTTCTTCATTTTTTAAATAAATAGCTAATTTATAGTTTCCTGTCTCTAAATTTGCGGTGTTAATTATTGAATTAAACCCTGCGTTATCAACATTAAATTGGTTTTTAAAGTATGTTGTTACATCAGGTCTATTTACTTTTTGGGACTGTAAGCGTAGTCCTTTACTAGAACCTTCTTTTATTAAAACTAAATCGGCAGTAGTTTTTGTTGCATTTTGTTTGTCAAAATATGCCCATCCAGATATTTTTATATTATTTTCTAAAGTTTCAAAAACTTCAATATTAAACATAAATGTATCGCCATTATATTGGTTTGAAAGGTTGTATTTTGAAAGATCGATAATTTTAGGAACGTCTTTTAACAATACAAAATGTTTTGTCCATGCCTGAAAACCGTCATAGTTGTTTTCGACATGAAAATTTTGAGAAATAAAGTTATTTGTTTCCTCAGAAGGGGAAAATGTTTTACCAAATGCATCAATATACCAAAAGGGAGTTATTTTAGTAGAATCTGCTTTCATTTGTTGAATTAACCCTTCTAATTCTATTTCATCAATATTTGTCGTTTTGTTGTCGTTTTTAAAATAATAATCAAACCAATATTTCTGACTGGTATAAATTTTTTCGTTGTTTTTATGATTTTCTATAACAAAGTTTGAAGCCTCTCTAAATTGAGCTTTATTAACTGATTTGTAATATTTTTTAACAACAAATAAATTAGAGAAGGTTAGTAGTGTAATGGTTATAATTAATACTATTTGCACGAATTTATTTTTAATAAAACCTATAGATGTGGCTAATATTAAAATAATTACAGGAATTATACTTGTAAAGTATCTGGTCAAAATTAAAGAAACTTCACCATAAGATTTAACCATCAAGAAAAAAATAAAACCAAAACACCAAACAAAATAAATAAAAAATGAAAATGTTTTAGTTTTTTCTGCTTTAATTATAAAACTATTGCTTGTTTTCTCTTGAAAAAGTGTAATTAAATAATAGAAAAATAGAGGTGTGAAAATAAAAAGTGTCATTTCTGAATTCCCTAAAAATTCTTTAAACAGCAATGAAAATGAGTCATTTGTAGGTTTTGGCACCCAAAAAGTTTGAAAATTTAATAACTTTAAGAGCATGTCATAATTTGGTAAAAATATTATTATTGCTATTAATGCTGCTAAAACCGATTTTAAAAAATATTTTCTTCTAAACTCTTTTTCAGAAATAAGTATAAAATATAAAACAAGTATTGATTGGGAAAGTAAGTTAATGAAACCGAAAAAGTTAACTGAAATTAAAAGTCCTGCTGAAATACCATACCAAATAGTATTTTTAATCGTTTGGGATTTTACAAAAAGAATTAATCTATAAAAAGAGAATATAGTTATTAATAAATATAAAGTATATAACCTTGCATCTTGAGAAATATAAATACAATACTCATTAATTGCTAATAAAACTGCAGCTATTAAACCTGTTTTTTTATTACTCAATTCTTTACCTAAAATATAAATTGCATAAACACTTAATACCCCCATGACTGCAGAAAAACCTCTTGCTACATATGCCGAATATCCAAAAAAGAAATAACTTATCTTGATTAAAATATAATACAAATAAGGGAAACCCTCTCTTAATAACATTTCTGAATGAAATTCTTTTAATGTAAAATTAGGATTAGAAATGTTCATGGTATAAATTTCATCCATCCACAAACTTTGGAAATCTAAATTATAAAAACGTAATATAGTTGAAACTAATAAAATAAATAATAGCCATTTATTCTCGATAATAATTTTCTTTAAGTTCTCCATTTTAAAATTCTAATACTTTTTTCATTACAACATCTATATCTAACTCATAAAACAAAGGTAGTCTTAGTAGGGTGTCTGTAAATTTATCTGTTTTAGGTAATATTCTACCGTCGTGTTTTCCAATATAAAAAGGACTATCATGTAAGCTTATATAATGAAAAACAGCTAAAATATCATTCTCTTTAAGATGTTTTATTAGCGATGACCTTTGCTCCACATTATTACATTTTAAATAAAACATATGTGCATTATTTGTTGCATATTTAGGAACTTCAGGAAGTGAAATTTGGTTTTTGTTAGCCCAGGTTTTAAGTTCTGTATTGTACTTATTCCAGTGTGATTTTCTAACCTCTTGAATGTTATTTAGGTTTTCTAATTGTGCCCATAAAAAAGCGGCAATAATTTCGGAAGGCAAAAAAGAACTACCTATATCTACCCAGCCATATTTATCTACTTCTCCTCTAAAGAAAGAAGAACGATTAGTTCCTTTTTCCCAAATTATTTCTGCTCTTCCAATAAATTTTTCGTCATTAATTGCTAACATCCCTCCTTCACCCGAAATAATATTTTTTGTTTCATGAAAAGAAAATGCGGCTAAATGACCTATAGATCCTAATGCTTTTTTTATACCATCTTCGCCTATATAATAACTATCAATTGCTTGTGCTGCATCTTCAATTACATACAAATTATATTTTGCAGCTAAAGCCATTATAGTATCCATGTCGCAAGCAACTCCTGCATAATGAACAGGCACAATTGCTTTTGTTTTAGGTGTTATTAAAGCTTCTAACGTGCTACAATCCATATTTGGATGGTTTATCATACTATCTGCAAAAACAATCTTTGCGCCTCTTAACACAAAAGCGTTTGCAGTTGACACAAAAGTATAAGAAGGCATAATAACCTCATCTCCGGGCTGAATATCTATTAAAATAGCAGCCATTTCAAGAGCATCAGTACAAGATGTGGTTAATAAGGTTTTCTTAAATCCAAAAGTATCTTCAAAATATTTTTGACATTCTTGTGTGTATTTTCCATTTCCTGATATTTTTCCTGATGCTACAGCATCTGCAATATATTCTGTCTCTCTTCCTGTTAAATAAGGCTTATTAAATGGTATTTTCATTTTAATCGTGTTCTAAACTTTTTAAAATCTACACTTTCTTTATTTTCTAAATAATATGCTTTTTCAATTTTCAACAAACCGCTTCCACAAACCACAACCGGACAATTGTTTTCTATAAATATAAATTTTCCGTTGATTCTATTAACTATCTCTATGTCATCAACTGCTCTGGCATCTTCTATAATTATAATTTGATTTTCCATATTTGTTCTTGCTCCACTATAAGGAAAACCAGTTGCATTTATTGTCCTTTCAATTGTTTTGGCACCTAAGCTCCAGTTTATAAAATAATCTTCTTCATCTCGCCACAAGCTATAACTAGCTTCTTTTTCATTTTGTTTTTTTGAGCTTAATTCTACTTTATCTATTATATTTAAAACTAGTTTTTGATAACAAATGCTTATTTTTTCAATCGCTAATTCAACCTTCATTGGATAAGTAATCGAAACGCTTTCGAAATCAATAATATCACCTTTATCAAATTCCTTATTTGCAAAAATGGCTGTTACACCTATTTCTTCGTCTCCATTTATTAATGCTGACACTAAGGGATTAAAACCTCTGTATTTTGGTAATAACGAATCGTGAAGAACAATTAATTTGTTGCTGTCGCAATTTATAATCCAACGCCATGAAATAGCAAGAAAGTAATCAACCTTATTTAGATTCTTTTCATTTAAAAAATTTCTGTGTATGTATTTAAGCTGATGTGTTTCACAAAAAGCTACAATTTCATTTGAATAGTCTTCTTCAATTGAATTATCCGTTGCATAAATAACTTCTTTAATAATGTTATAAGAATTAGTTTGTATTGCTTTTAAACAATCCAAACCCTTCTTACCCATTATAAATAAAGCAATACTATTCATTTGTTGTTTTTTCTATTATATAACTTGGTCTGTTTTTTACGCCTTCAAATATTTTTCCTATATACAAACCTACAACTCCTAATGTTGTTAACATACAACCGCTTAAAAACCAAATGCTGATTATTAAACTCGCATAACCACTTACTGAAACTTTTCCTGTAAACTTTTCAAACAAAACGTAAAATGTCATTAAAAATGATATTAATGCAATTGATAGCCCAAATTTTATAATCAACCTTAAAGGCTTATCAGAATAAGCAAGTATAATATCTAAAGCTAAATGTAGTAATTTTTTTAAATTATAATTTGATTTCCCTTCTGATCTTGATGCGTGTTCCACATTAACATAAGATGTACTAAAGCCTACCCATTTTACCATGGTAGGAAAATATTTTATTTTCTCTTCTAACTTAACAACTTCATTAATTACTTGTTTGGAATAAATACCAAAATTTGCAACTGTAGCGTCTTGTTTTGTTCCTGTTAAATAAGATAGTGTTTTATAAAATAATTTAGAAACTGTTTTTTTGTAAAATGAATCTTTCCGTTCGTGTCTTCTGGCTAAAACTATATCAAATCCTTTTTTCGACTCATTAAATAGCTTAGCAATTTCTTCAGGTTGGTCTTGTAAATCACAATCTAAAACTACAATATAATCTCCACAAACTTGGTTTAAACCTGCTGTAATGGCATAATGTTGCCCAAAGTTTCTACTTAGTTTTAACCCTTTAACGTGTTTGTTTGTTTTTGTAATTTTAACAATTTTATCCCAAGATTTATCTGGACTATAATCGTCTACTAAAATAATTTCATATGAATTAAATTCAGATGGAATGTTGTTAGAAATTCTTTCGATTAACTCATCTAAAACTAATTCTGCTCTATAAACAGGTGATACAATTGATAATTTCATCTTTTTTAATAAATTAATCTTCCTGTAAAAACTTCTTCCACCTCAATAATTGGTGGGACATTTTTTAAAATTACATTTCCAGTGGCATAAATTGTTCCTGAAATACTTTGTAGAGGTTTCACTATCATGTCGTTTGATCCTCTTTGAAAAAGTATAATTTCTTCAGCCTCTAGGTTTTCCCCATAAAATCGTCCGTTACCAAAATAAAAACTCAACAACAGTTGGTTTGTATATCCGTTAAGATAAAAATTTGAGACATTGTTACTTTCTATAACAAACTGCCCCGTGGATTCTAAGTTAATGTAAAAATCTCCCGTTCCTGCGCCATCGCTTAAATCCATAGAAAACAAACGTAAAAGAGGGTAGTTTAAAATCCCATCACTTTTTATATCTTGGTCTGTTTTTGAATGAATCTCTTCTAAATTTGGTGAAGTTACATAAACAACTGTTTGTCCGTAATCTCGAGCAACATTACAAGTAGAATTGTCTTTTACTATTAACATATCTCCATTTAGTCGAACATCTAATACATCAATAATATTATCTGAGGTTTCAATTCTAACTTCATAATTTGCACCTTCCTTAATAACTAATCCAACACCATCATATACCTTTATTTTAGTAAAATTTTCTATTGGAAATGTTTGTGATACTCTATTTCCTTTTCCTTTAAAACAGTCTTCAGAAACACCACAACTTGTTATTATAAATAACAAACTTAACATTAATATGTATCTTATTACATTCATTATAATCTAATTCCTAGTGTTGCTTCAATTGCCTCCGCCCTTCCGCCATGTGTTTTTAATCCAAGCCCTGCAAAACAATTCTTATAAAGATAGTATTTAGCGCCTAATCTTTGGTATATGTCTACTTCATAATCAAAAGGTTTATAAACATAATAACCTATTTGAGTTTCTATAGATAATTTATTAATGAATAATTCATGTCCTACGAACAAACCTATTCGTTTATAATCAGTAGTAGGATCTACGGTTTTTCGATCTGGAAATGCTACAGACGAAAATTCAATATAATCTTTTAAATAACGCGAAAAGAAAACATCTGTACCTAATTGTAATGCGCTTTTTCTACCTATTCTTTTATCCGCATATAATCCAATATGATAAAACTGTTTTTGTCCTAAATGGGCAACCGGAGCCTCTGAAATACCGGTTCTAAATGCTATATTATATTTAATTTTTTCTTTATAACTTCTATTTGTATTCAAAATAGTGTCTCTCACAAATTCTTGTGTTTCATTAATATTGTAGTTCAAACCTACATTAATCGCCAAAGTGTTGATTCCAATATTTGGAGATTTAAATCTTCCGTTCGAAAAATGGTTGAACATAAACCCAGCCTGAAAACCTATTTTATTTATAATATTTTCCTTTTTGTATTGTAATAAAAAGTAATTATTGTCTAATATTTTTGTTCCAAATGCGTTATTCTTATTGTTTATTTCTTTATCATAAGGATTTGTGGTTAAGCCAATTCCTTGTGATATACGAAACATTAAGTGACGATTTAAAAAATAAAAATTATAGTGTACTCCTAAAGCATAGTTTTGACCAATATATTTGTTTTTAAAATCTAAATAATGAAATGAAACACCATAATCAGGATAATTATATACTTGTTCCCATTCTTTTTTTCCAGAAGTTTTCCAATTATAACTTAACATAAAGCCATCTGGATGCCCTGTAATTAAATGTCCTATTTCTGAAGAGTGTTTGTAAATATTTCCTCTAAAAACTTGTGCATCTATATAAGATGAATTTGCTTTCTCTTGTGAAAAAAGCACAAAAGAGAAGAGTAAAATAAATAGTAGTAAACTTTTCTTCATAAATAATTTTTAAAAAGATTTACTACATTTTATTAAGCTTTTTTGCCAAGTTTCTATTTGAATTCCAAAAGTATTTGAAATTTTAGATTTGTCTAAAACACTGTATTTTGGTCTTTTTGCAAGGGTTGGATAGGCGCTTGTAGGAATTGGAGATAAATCTATTTTAATAATATTTACACTAAATATTTCTTTTGCAAAATCATACCAACTACATTGCCCTTCATTACTATAGTTATAAATTCCATAAACAGGAGTCTTAGTAAATTCAGCTGTGCAAGATTGTATAATTTTAAGTAACGCTTCTGCTAAGTCAACAGCATTTGTTGGTGTTCCTATTTGGTCATCTACAACAGATAGAGAATCTCTTTCAGTTCCTAAACGCAACATCGTTTTCATAAAATTATTAGCAAATTGAGAATACACCCAAGATGTTCTTATTATAAAATGTTTTTGCCAATTTTTTTTAATTGCTCTCTCTCCATCTAACTTCGTTTGACCATAAACCCCTGTTGGATTTGGAATACTTTCTTCCGTATAAGGAGTTTCTTGCTCTCCGTCAAAAACAAAATCGGTCGAAACATGAAGTAAAGTTGTATCAAATTTTTTAGAAACTTCTGCAAGATTTTGTGCGCCAATTACATTAATTAAATGTGCCTTATCAAGTTCTGTTTCAGCTTTATCAACTGCTGTGTATGCTGCTGTATTAATGCAAAAATTTGGTTTGTATTGTTCGAAAATAGTTTTACAGTTCTCTAAATTTGTAATGTCTAATTGGGAAGAGGTACAAAACACAAAATTCATTTCTGGATAATTTCCTGAAATAAATTGTAATGATTGACCTAGTTGACCATTAGCACCTGTTACTAAAACTACCATACTTTACGAGCGTTTTCTATATTTGGTAAGATTGCGTCTTTTTCTGAAATAATTAATTTATCTAAAGGAAAACTCCAATCGATATTAACGGTTTCATCATTATACATAAATCCTCCTTCACTTTCTTTGTTATAAAAATTATCACATTTATAAAAGAATGTTGCCGTTTCACTAAGTACTAAAAAGCCATGTGCAAAGCCTTTAGGAACAAAAAATTGTGTTTGATTGTCTCCGGTTAATAAAACAGACTCATACTGTCCATATGTAGGTGAATTAGGACGTAGGTCCACAGCGACATCTAATACCTCTCCATTTAAAACACGCACTAATTTAGCCTGAGCATGTTCTCCACATTGGTAATGCAGTCCTCTTAAAACTCCTTTTGTAGAAAAAGATTGGTTATCTTGTACAAAATGAACTTCTTGTCCTACACCATTTGCAAAGGTTTTTTCGTTAAAACTCTCCATGAACGAACCTCTTTCGTCTCCAATTATTTTAGGTTCAATTATAAAACAACCCTTTAATTTTGTTTCTAAAAACTTCATTTTATTCTTCTAATAAACTCATTAAATGCACTCCGTATCCGCTTTTAAGTAATGGAGTTGCTAATTCTTTTAATTGATTTTCATTTATAAAACCCATTTTATATGCCGCTTCTTCAATAGCACCAATTTTTAAACCTTGTCGTTCTTCAATAACTTGTACAAATTGACCTGCTTGCATTAAAGATTGAAAAGTTCCTGTATCTAACCAAGCTGTTCCTCTATCTAAAATAGATACTTTTAAATTTCCTCTTTTAAGGTATTCTTTATTTACATCCGTAATTTCAAGTTCACCTCTGTGGCTAGGTTTTATGTTAGCTGCTATTTCTATTACAGAATTATCATAGAAATAAATACCTGGAACCGCAAAATTAGATTTAGGTTTTTCAGGTTTTTCTTCAATTGAAAGAACATTTCCTTCTTTATCAAAATCTACAACTCCATATCTTTCTGGGTCATGTACATGATAGGCATAAATTATTCCTCCATCAGGATCATTATTTGCTTGTAACAGTTCTGCTAATCCTGTTCCATAAAAAATGTTGTCCCCAAGAACTAAAGCCACTTTATCAATTCCAACAAATTCTTTTCCAATTATAAAAGCTTCTGCAAGACCATTTGGTTCTTCTTGAACGGCATATTCAAAACGACATCCA
>Ga0102812_10000040_pt1 | contig 89190 bp, 93 predicted proteins | sample ColrivemetaGS713_FD_79334 | JGI IMG/M metagenome (GOLD analysis project Ga0102812, IMG submission 79334) | Estuarine microbial communities from the Columbia River estuary - Flood tide ETM metaG S.713 | ecosystem: Environmental > Aquatic > Marine > Intertidal zone > Estuary | place: USA...
CGCGCGCGCAGTTGCGCTGGCAATGCGTAGGTCGTGGCCACCTTTGGCTGACCCGCGTGAAAAGCGGTGTCAAAGCTCGCGAATTGCGGCAGGGCAGGATTGCGGATCGCAAACGCGTCAATTCCGGCAAGGGCGGGCGGGTTGTGCAAAGGTGCCAAGGGCACCGCCGCTGCGATTTGCGCTCGTGTTTGGGGGGTGATGCGGCAGGGCGCGCGCAATCCTTCGCCGCCGTGAACAACCCGATGCGCCACCGCGCCAAAGTCGGCCATCGAATGCCCGCCTTCGGCGAGGGCGGCAAGCATTAGGTCGATCGCATGTGCATGGTCCGCAGTGCGCACATCGCTGCGCTGGTCGCCCAGCCGCAATTGCCCCGCCCCGCCGATCCCCGACACCATCCCTTGCGCGATCCCATTGGCCTGCTCATCGAAAAGCGCCACTTTGACCGAACTGGAACCGGTGTTCAGAACGAGGATCACGCCTGCGCCCCCTTTTGTCCGTTTGCTGCGATCACCCCGAGTGCTGCCGAGGCCAGCCTGTCGGCAGCACCCTGACTGCGTGAGGTCAACAAGACCGGAACCCGCAACCCCATGACGATGCCACCCGCGCAAGCGCCCATCCCCAGAACCATCAGCTTGAACAACGCATTGCCGCTGGTGATGTTCGGAACACAGAGGATATCGGCATCCCCAGACACATCCGAGGCATAACCCTTGGCCTGCGCCGCGGCCCGCGACCAGATCAGATCGAGCGCCATCGGTCCCTGAACACTGCACCCCGGCAGCGCAGATTTTGCCCAATCGGCGATCTCGGCCGCTTCGCCGGTGTTGGGAATGGTCGGCACGATGTCTTCGGTCGGGGACAGGATGCCCGCCTTGGGATGCGCCACGCCTAGCAATTTGGCGAGGTTGACTGCATGTGCAAGGCAGGCCTTGCGGGTGTCCACATCCGGATCAACGTTCAGCGCGCCATCGGTCAGCAGCAGCGCGCGATCCGACCCTGAAACCGTCAGGTGAAAGACATGCCCGCACCTTGTGCCCTTGTCACGCAAACCCGCGGCAGAGGGTAACAGCGCCTTGAGAAAAGCCGAGGTGTGGATCTGCCCTTTCATGATCGACTGGACCTCGCCTGTTCGGGCAAGGCGGGCGGCCTCGGTCACGGCGGCGTCTTTGGGGGCGTGCAACAGGCTAAAGGGGCGGATGTCCCAACCGATTTCGGCAGCCGTCGCTGTGATCCTGTCGCGATCGCCGATCAGCACGGGATCGGCCAGTCCTGCCTCCCACGCCTCGCGGATACCGGACAGCGCGTTGGCGGACCCGGCATTCACCAAGGCAACCCGCGGCACGGCCAACCCACGGGCGCGGTCCAAGAGCGATTGCGGGCACTGTGGTTGGGCGGAAGACAGAAATGGAAAGGCGTCACGCATTCAAAGGCTCCTTTGCAGAGGAGCCTAGGTCGCAGGCGCTGATTGGAAAACCCCAAGTTGCCCGCATGTCACAGCAAAGCCTTGATAAGCGACAGGATCGACAAGCTGGCAAGAAGGTAGATTGCAAAGCGGCGGAACCCCTGCGGATCGGCCCGCAGGAAATGCCGCGACCCCAGCCAGACGCCAAGAAAAAGGATGGGCATGGAAATTGCTGTCGCGACCAGCGTGTCGCGGGTCACAAAGCCGGCCCGCGCCATATTGGGCAGGGTCCAAAGGTCGAGGGCGGTGAAATAGGCGATGAGGGTCGCGCGAAAAGTCGCGGCCTTGATCGGCTGGGCGGAAAAGAACGCAGCCACAGGCAACCCGCCCACCGCCGCGCCATTGGCGATGCCGGAAATTACGCCTACCAGCGCGTTGGCCGGCTTGCCTGCCGGGCGATCCATCGTCCATCCGGCAAGAAGGATTCCGCACATCGCAAGAATGAACATGGCAATCGCCGCCCGCGCGACATCGATCCCGACGGCGGTGATCGCGCTGACCCCCAAGGGAACCCCGATAAGGCATCCCAGAAACAGCATCCCAGCGCGGGTCCAATCGATATGCCCCCAGATCTGGCGAGCCTGCATGCCTGTCAGCAGGAAATCGGCAAGGATCACGACCGGCACGAAATGCAGTGGATTGGTAACAAGGCTGGCCGAAGACACCACGAGCGCCGCAAAGCCAAAGCCCGAATAGCCCCGGACATAGGCCGCCGTAAAGAGGCCCAGCGCCATCCAGAGGGTAGCGAGAGGGCCTAGATCGAAAGGCATGATGCCGGACAGGGGAGGGGGGCGCTGCCCCCGTCCTCTGACGAGGACTCCCCCGAGGTATTTTTGACGAAATGAAGCCGCAAGGTCAGACCCTTTGCGGGCGCATGTCGGATTTGGAAATCCCCGCGACCTCTACCGGTTTTTTCATGGCGTCGCGGCGGAAGGGTTCGCCCAGTTCCTGATTGATCATGGCCTCGATCAGGGTGGTCTTGCCGTGGTTCATCTGGTCGTCGATCGCCTTGGCCAGCGCGTCGCGCAGTTCGTCCATGGTGCGGGCGACGACGCCTTGCAGGCCGCAGGCCTTGGCGATGCCTGCGTAGGACACTTGGGTGTCGAGTTCGGTGCCTACGAAATTGTCGTCATACCACAGGGTCGAATTGCGCTTTTCAGCGCCCCATTGATAGTTGCGGAACACAACCTGAGTAATTGCGGGCCATTCTTCGCGTCCGATGGCGGTCAGTTCTGTGACGGCGATGCCAAAGGCACCATCGCCCGAAAAACCCACGACGGGGGTGTCAGGGCAGCCGATCTTGGCGCCGATGACCGACGGCAGCCCGTAACCGCAGGGGCCAAAGAGTCCGGGGGCAAGGTATTTGCGCGAGGATTCAAAGGTCGGGTAGGCGTTGCCAATGGCGCAGTTGTTGCCGATGTCGCTGCTGATGATCGCCTCTTTGGGAAGCGCGGATTGAATCGCGCGCCATGCCATGCGCGGGCTCATCCAGTCGGGTTTGTCGGCGCGGGCGCGTTCGTTCCAGCTCGTGCCGGGATCATCGTCTTCGTGGTCCATGCCGGCCAGTTGTTGCGCCCATGCCGATTTGGTTTGTGCGATTTTTGCCTTGCGGTCATCGCGGCCAGCGTCGCCCGCCGTTTTCGACAGATTGGCGAGGATCCCTTGCGCCACTTTTTTCGCATCGCCCACGATCCCGACGCTGACCTTCTTGGTCAGGCCGATCCGGTCGGGGTTGATGTCGACCTGAATGATCTGCGCGTCTTTGGGCCAGTAATCGAGCCCGTAGCCCGGCAGGGTCGAAAACGGGTTCAACCGGGTGCCGAGGCAGAGGACCACATCGGCCTGCTGGATCAGCTCCATCCCGGCCTTGGACCCGTTATAGCCCAAAGGCCCTGCAAACAGCGGATGCGAACCGGGGAAGGCATCATTGTGCTGATAGCCTACGCAGACCGGCGCATCGAGCCGTTCGGCCAGCGCCATCGAGGCCGGGATCGCGCCGCCAAGGACAACACCCGCCCCGTTCAGGATGACCGGGAATTTGGCTGCGGACAAAAGCGCTGCAGCCTGTTTGATCGCCTCTTCCCCGCCCGAGGGCCGTTCAAATTCGACGACGGCCGGCAGGTTGATGTCGATCACCTGGGTCCAGTAGTCGCGCGGCATGTTGATCTGGGCGGGGGCGCTGGCGCGTTTGGCATTCAGGATGACGCGGTTCAGCACCTCGGCCACGCGGGACGGGTCGCGGACCTCTTCTTGATAGGCGACGCAATCGGCGAAAAGGTTCATCTGCTCCATCTCCTGGAATCCGCCTTGGCCGATGGTTTTGTTCGCGGCTTGCGGGGTCACGAGGAGAAGGGGGGTGTGGTTCCAGTAGGCTGTTGTGACAGCGGTCACGAAATTGGTGATGCCGGGGCCGTTCTGGGCGATCATCATGCTCATCTTGCCAGTGGCGCGGGTATAGCCATCGGCCATCATCCCGCCGGAACCTTCATGGGCGCAGTCCCAGAACGTGATGCCAGCCTTGGGGAACAGGTCGGAAATCGGCATAAAGGCCGATCCGATGATCCCGAATGCATGTTCGATCCCGTGCATTTGCAGGGTTTTCACAAAGGCTTCTTCGACGGTCATTTTCATGGGGATCATCCTGCAAGGGGTAGGGCCCCGTGGGCGGGGCGATTGATCGGTAAACTAGGCGGCTGGCTGCAGCGCGGTTAGGGCCAGATGGTGGGGCGGTTTAGAGCCAGAACGTCAGCCTCGGTCTTTGAGCGCCTCTGCGATCAAGCGCACGCCTTCGGCAATCCGGTTGGTTGGAATCGAGCTATAGGCAAGCCGATAGAAATTGGTCGGACTTCCTTCGTGGGCAAAGAAGGATTGCCCGGGCTCGATCAGCACACTTTGATCCCGAAGACGGGCGGCGAGCATATCGGTGTCGACGCCTTCGGGCGCTTTCATCCAGACCGATGACCCGCCAAAGGTCGCCTCGCCCGCGATGGTCAACCCGTGCTCGGCGATGGCGGCGTCTAGCACCTTTCGTCGTTCATGGAGCGCACGGGACATCCGTTTGATCAGGGCGTCATAATGGCCCAAGGACAGGAAATAGGCGGTGGTGCGTTGGATATGACCCGGCGGATGGCGCAGCACACTGGCCCGCATCGCCCGTGCTTCGCGGATAAAGGGGGCGGCCCCGACCAGATAGCCCAGCCGAAGCCCGGGAAAGAGCGATTTGGAAAACGATCCGACATATATGACCCGCCCATTCCGATCCAAGGACTTGAGTGCGGGCGAGGGTGACTTGAGGAAAGACATTTCGAATTCATAGTCGTCCTCGACGATCAGGAAATTTTCCTGTTCGGCCTTTTCCAAAAGTGCCTTGCGTCGTGCCAGCGATAGGGTGGCGGTGGTCGGGCACTGGTGGCTGGGTGTTGTGAATAGGACATCCGTGCCGACGGGGATCTGATCTGGCAAAAGGCCATCGGCATCGACAGGCACCGTATCCAGCCCGCATCGCATCTGGGTCAGAATGGACCTTAGCGCAGGATAGCTCGGGTCTTCGACTGTGGCGCGGCGGCGCTGGTTCAGCAGCACCTGCGCCGTCAGCCAGAGCGCGTTTTGGGCGCCCAGTGTCACCAAAATCTCGTCCGGACGGGCGAGGATGCCGCGGCGTGGCAGGGTCTGCCGCGCGATGAATTCAACGAGCTTGGGGTCGTCGCCGTCGTAATAGTCGGCGGTCAGTGACCCAAAGTCCTTTTTGCCCAGGGCTTGCAGGGCACAAAGCCGCCAGTTGGCGCTGTCGAACAGCGTCGGGTCGGTTTGCCCATAGATGAACGGATAGCGAAAGCTGGACCAGTTTGCGGGCTTTTCCATGCCCAGCGCGTGGGTTGTCCTACTGCCTATGATCCGCGACCAGTCGACGGTGCTTTCGCCAGAGGGGAGCGCGGGAAACTGCGGCGGTTCTGGGGCGTTGTCGGATACGAAATAGCCCGACCGCCCCCGCGACGTGATGTAATCATCGGCCAATAATTCGGTATAGGCCAGGGTCACCGTGATCCGACTAACGCCCAGATGCATGGCCAACCGACGAGAGGAAGGGAGCTTTTCCCCCGGTCTGAACCGCCCGCTGAGTATCCCTTGGGCCACCATCTGCTGGATGCGGGCCTGCAGGGTGCCTTCAGTTGACGGGTCTAGAAAGAAGGAATCGGCGGGAATGGGCATGTGTCTGGCCTTATTTGCCCGACAGACTGGACCGAATTTTCGCCGCCGACAAGTCCGTGATCTGCGACTGTCAGGTCAGGGTCCCGGGCATCGCCAATCGGGATTTTTGCTGACCCTGCGCGTCAAAATTCGCAGGCGAAAGCCACCGTTGGAATTCGGCCTTTATCGCGGGCCATTCCTTATCTGTTACAGAAAACCAAGCGGTGTCGCGGTTGCGGCCTTTATAGTGGGTCGCTTGGCGAAAGGTGCCTTCGTAACTGAAACCCAGCCTTTGGGCAGTGGCGCGCGACGGACCGTTAAGCGCATCGCATTTCCATTCATAACGCCGATAGCCCAGCTCATCGAACACCCGCGCCATCATCAGATACATCGCCTCGGTCGACATGCGGGTCCGCTGGAGTTTGGGTGAGAAATGGATATGCCCAACCTCGATAACTCCGGCGCTGGGGTCGATCCGCAGGTAACTGGCCAGCCCCACCGCGGTGCCGTCGCTGTCCAGAACCGTGTGGAACAACGGGTCGGTGCCGGTGCAGGTCGTTTCCATCCACGCCGTGAATTCGGGTAGGCTGCCAAAGGGCCCATAGGGAAGATAAGTCCAGTTGCGGGCATCCGCATCCAGAACATAGGCCCGGAACAAAGCCTCGGCGTCGCGGGCTGGGTCGGTCAGGACAATGGTGACAGTGTCCCCCCGCATTTCACTGCGGGGGGGAACAGGGCGCGGCAGGGCCACATCAATCGGGTCACCGATCGGTTGCCCGAGCGCGTTTGTAACCGGCATACTGTTAGCCAAGAACCGTCGTTAGGGCGTTGTCGACAGCCGTGGTGATTTCGTCGACATCGTCTGCGGTGGCAATCAGCGGCGGGGCGAACAGAAGGGTGTTGTTGAACCCCGGAATGGACCGGTTGGTCATGCCGATGATCACGCCTTGCTTCATCACGTCCGCGACGATTGCCGCGACTGTCTTTTCGTTCAGCGGTTCGCGGGTGTCGCGGTCGGCAACCAGTTCGGCACCGCCAAACAGACCCTTGCCGCGCACATGGCCGATCGCCTTGTGCTTGTCCGCCAGCGCCAAGAGGTTTGCCTGCAACCGGTCGCCCATGCGGGCCGAATTGCCCAGCAGATCCTCGTCTTCGAGGATGCGCAGGTTTTCAAGCGCCGCCGCCGGCCCGCCCGTGCATCCGCCAAAGGTCGAGATGTCGCGGAAGTAGGACAGATGGTCATTGGGGTCCTTGAACTGTTCGAACACCGCATCGGTGGTCACGCAGCAGGAAATCGCGGCATAGCCCGAGGCCACACCTTTGGCCATGGTCACGATGTCGGGTTTGATCCCGTATTGCTGATAGCCGAACCATGTGCCCGTCCGGCCCATACCGCAAACAACCTCGTCGATATGCAGCAGGATGTCATATTTCTTGCAGATTTCCTGCACCTTTTCCCAATAGCCTTTGGGCGGGGTGATGGCGCCGCCACCTGCGGTGATCGGTTCAAGACACAGGCTGCCGATGGTGTCGGGGCCTTCGCGCAGGATGACCTTTTCGATCTCGAGCGCGGCCAGTTCACCATAGTTGTCGCCAGCCAGACCGTCTTGGGCGCGGTATTCGCTGCAATGGGGAACCATTACAAAGTCGGGGACAAAGGGGCCGTATTTGGCGTTGCGTTCCTGCTGTCCGCCTGCCGACATCGTGGCGATTGTGCCGCCGTGGTAGTCGCGGTCGCGATACAGGATCTTGCCCTTTTTGCCGCCGTGATGCTGTGCCGAAATCTGGCGCACCATCTTGAATGCCTTTTCGTTGGCTTCAGAGCCCGAGTTTGCGTAATAAACGCGGCTTAGCCCCGGCATCTTTTCTATCAGGCGTTCGGCAAACTGTGCGCTGGGCACCGTGCCCATCGCGCCGCCCCAGAAATTCATCTTGAGGATCTGGTCGCGGACGGCATTTGCGATGCTTTCGCGGCCATAACCCACGTTGACCGTCCAGACCCCGCCAGACACGGCATCAAGATGTTCCTTGCCGGTCATGTCCCAAACCCGCAGACCTTTGCCTTCGACGATGATGCGCGGGTCGACGGTTTCGAACTGTTTGTGCTGGACAAGGTGGTGCCACATATGGGCGCGGTCGGCCTCGATGATCTGGCGCGGATCGTTGGAAAGTGCGTTGGTGTCCATGTCAAACTCCGTGAAATGGGCATGAGAAAGGGGACGGTCGACTCCCATCTATGGGACACCGTATATCCTATCACCTTGCGCCTTTGAACTAGGCTGTCGTTAGGTCCAACACGAGGCGCACGTTAGGTCCAGATTTGGACGGAAAAAGCTGTCCCATTCATATGTATGATTGCTAACTGTAAATAAATAAACGACATTATCACACAAGGCCCTTTAGTTTGGTCCGGCCGCTGCCCGTTTAGCCCGTGGTCAAGTTTCTTGACGGATCAAGTTTATCGGCATTGCCTTAGGGTGAGATCGGTTCAGGGATCCCTTCGGATTTCCCGAAACTGAATTTCGGGCCGGTGGGGCTATAAATATTCCCTGATCCGTGCAGAAATAAGACCAAGGGACCAAAACTGGCCCGAGACAATGAGTCGAAGTAAACTTTGACCGAATGCCGCCCTTGATTGGGCACCTAACACGGGAGAACGAACATAATGATGAAAAAGATGCTACTCGGGGCCGCTGCCTCGGCTGCTATGATGACTGGCGCTACATCTGCTTTTGCGCTTGATGAAATCACCGTCGGTTACTTCCTCGAATGGCCGATGCCGTTCGAATACGCCAAGGTCAATGGCACCTATGACGAGGTAATGGGCGTCAAGGTGAACTGGGTCAGCTTTGACACCGGCACCGCGATGTCGGCGGCCATGGCCTCGGGCGACGTGCAGATTTCTGTGAGCCAGGGCGTGCCGCCCTTCGTCGTTGCAACCAGCGCCGGTCAAGACCTTCAGACCATCGACGTCGCCGTTTCCTATTCGGACAATGACAACTGCGTCGTTGCCTCGGGTCTGGAAATCGACAAGACCAACGCGGGCGAGCTTGCCGGTCGCAAGGTTGCCGTGCCTCTGGGCACTGCCGCGCACTACGGGTTCCTGCGCCAGATGGGCCACTTTGGCGTGGCGCTTGATAGCCTCGAAATCGTTGACATGGCGCCGCCAGATGGCGCTGCTGCCTTTGCACAGGGTGCTGTCGACATGTTCTGTGGCTGGGGTGGTTCGCTGCGTCGCGCCAAGGAATCGGGCAACGTCCTGCTAACCGGTGCCGAAAAAGAAGAGCTTGGTATTCTCGTGTTTGACGTGACTTCGGCGCCCGCGTCGTTTGTGGCTGAAAACCCCGATCTGGTTGCCAAGTTCCTCAAAGTGACGGCGGATGCCAACGCTATGTGGAACGCCGGTGGTGATGCTGCTGCTGCAATGATCCCCGTGATCGCGCAGGACGCAGGTATGGATGAAACCGCAACCGCCGAAACCATGGCGACCTTTGTGTTCCCGTCGATCGAGGAACAGATGTCGGCCAAATGGCTGGGCGGCGGCGCGCAGGAATTCATGGCTGGCGTTGCAGCCGTCTTTGTTGGCGCCGGGTCCATCCCTTCGGCACTCGACAGCTATGCTGGCAACGTGAACACCGGACCGCTTGCTGCTGCTGGCGGAATGTAATCCACACAGGAATTCGAGGGCGCGAAGCATTTTCGCGCCCTCATTTTAACGTCTTTCCTCTGCGGGCCTGTTTTGCGCATGCCCGCGCAGAAAAGACGAAAGGGCGACAATGGCCGGACTATCCATAGAAAATATCTCGATGCGCTTTGACCTGCCCAACGGCAGTTCGGTTCAGGCGCTAAAAGACGTGACGCTACATCTGAACAAAGGGGAACTCTTGTCGGTTCTCGGACCGTCCGGCTGTGGCAAGACAACCCTTTTGAATATTCTTGCGGGTTTTCTCGCGCAGACCTCGGGCAAGGTGAGCCTGAACGGCCACGAGGTAAAAGGCCCCAGTGCCGAACGGGGAATGGTGTTTCAGCAAGGCGCGCTTTTCGAATGGATGAGCGTGCGTGACAACGTATCCTTTGGCCCCCGTATGGCCGGCAAGAAAGAACGCGACTACGGCGCGAATGTCGACCATCTGCTGGATGTCGTTGGTCTGCGCGATTTCAAGGAAAAGGCAATTTATGAACTGTCGGGCGGGATGCAGCAGCGTGTCGCGCTGGCCCGCTGTCTGGCCAATGATCCTGACGTCATCCTGATGGACGAACCGTTGGGCGCGTTGGATGCGCTGACCCGCGAAAAGATGCAGGGCCTTGTCCTCAAACTTTGGAAAGAGACCGGCAAGACGATCATCCTGATCACCCACTCGGTCGAAGAGGCGTTGCTGCTGGGCGAACGCCTGTTGGTCATGGCGCCGCGTCCGGGCCGCATTCACAAGGAATACAACCTACCCTTTGCCGACATGGGCGTGAACAAAGACCTCCGCGAGGTCAAGAAACACCCTGACTTTGCCCGCACCCGCGAAGAGATCCTCGGGATGATCTGGGACATGGAAGAAGAAATCATGGGTCGGGTAGAGGGAGCATAAGTCATGGAATTGTTGTCCAAACTCTGGTCGGAACTGATCAATGTCCTGATGACGCTCTGGTCATCGATCCCCTATGTTGTCGGCTATGTGCTTGTCATCTTGTTGTGCATGTTCGTCTGGCGCTGGATCGCGACCCTGCTGAGGCCCAAGCATGACTTTGGATCGCTGAAAACGGTGACCTTTGGCGATGAAAGCGCCGTGACATCGAACACCGCGGCATCGGTCATCTCGATCTTTCTGATCTTTCTGCTATGGGGCGCTTTTACCGGATCGCGGCTTTTGCCGGGGTTCCTCCATGCGCCGGGACCGTTTATCGGCGAAGGTAGCTTTGTCTACACTTCCGAAGCCCCCGACGGGCGGCGTGATGATGGCACAGTCTCTGTTCGCGTCCATCCGGCAGGAGAGGTCGTGACTATTCCGCAGGTCGAGATGGGCGAAGGCTTTGCCAAGGACGACGCGCTGGTCGTGCAAGCCTATCGCAGTGAATTGCTGCGGGTCGAAGACAACGATGACGTGACCCGCGACGACGGCGCCAAAATCGTAGCGATCAACGGCGAACCGATCGCGCCCGAAAGCGGATCGGTCAGCGTGGGCTGGGGCTCTGTATCCATGACCAGCAAAGGCACGCTTTCGGTGGCGCCATCCAAAGGCTGGCAGATGGAGAAAATCTGGCTCCCCGCGCCCGAAGATGTCTGGGCACGTCTGGCGGAAATCGCCAATACCGGGTTCCGCAATTCGACCCTTGCTGAACACCTTGGTTTCTCGCTCTTTCGGGTGATCGTGGGCTTTTTGCTGGGGTCAATGATCGGCATTCCGTTGGGTTATGCGATGGGGCTAAGCGCGTGGTTTCGTGGCTGGTTCGACCCCATCGTCGAATTCATGCGCCCTGTGCCGCCCTTGGCGCTGATCCCCTTGGTGATCATCTGGGCGGGGATCGGCGAAGTGGGCAAGATTATCCTTTTGTTCCTTGCCGCGCTCTGGATCATGGCCATTGCCGCGCGGTCGGGCGTGTCGGGGGTTCGTATCTCCAAAGTCCACGCCGCCTATAGCTTGGGTGCCACCAAATGGCAGATCATGCGGCATGTGATCATCCCCAATTCGCTCCCCGATATCTTTACAGGCGCGCGGGTGGCGATGGGCGTGTGCTGGGGCACCGTCGTCGCGGCGGAACTTGTCGCGGCAGAAAAAGGGGCGGGCATGATGATCATGGTGGCTTCGAAATTCCAATCCACCGACATCGTGATCATGGGGATCATCCTGATCGGGGTTATCGGTTTCGGCATCGACATGCTGATGCGCTGGGCCGAGCGGATCATGGTCCCTTGGAAGGGTAAGGGCTGATTTCAGGCAGGGCGGATTTCTCCTGCCCTGTCCCTAAAATGGCCACAATCCTGGGGTGAATCCTGCAGAACAAATTTGCGGGGTGCCCATGCCAGAAATCGAAAAAACCAAAGAAAGCGCGACGGCAGTCGCGCTTTTGATCGATGGTGAAAACCTCACTCCGGACGCGGCAGGCTGGCTGGTCAACAGGGCCTCGACCATGGGACCGTTACGGTTCCGGCTTGTCTTTGGAAATGCGGGGCGGATGCCCGGCTGGGCCGAGGCGCCGGGTTTTCGGCTGATCCACACGGGTGTCGGCAAGAATTCGGCGGACATGGCCCTAGTGATCGAGGCGATGGCGCTTGCCTATGGTAAAAACATAGACCGTTTCGCAATTGCAACATCGGATGGTGATTTTTCACATCTGGCGCATCACCTGCGCGAAAAGGGGCATCGCGTGTTGGGGTTGGGTGAGGCAAAAGCACCGCCCCATTTCCGAAGGGCCTGCACCGAGTTTCAAGAGTATGCGGGTGCCAAGCCACAAATCATTGCCCCCGCAATGACGACCACCCCGAGTGACAAGGCCCTAAGGGGCTGGGTCGTGACCGCTTTGTCTGATGCATCAAATGAACTGACGATCCAAAAGCTCGGCCCCCTGATTTCTCGTACTCATGGCGTCCGAATTGCCAGCACACCGCACAAAAACTGGCGGCGGTTTCTTGAAAAATATCCCGCAGATTTCCAATGCGATCCGACTGGTCCAGATGCCAAGGTTCGATTGGTGAAAAAGGCTGCTTAGGGCAAAAGGGGGTCTAAAAACAATTTTTAACCCGCCCCGTTTTCACCCTTTCCAAACTGCCGTTTCGGAAAACCGAACAAAGCCTGATGTTTCGTGAAAATCCTTTGCGGACAGGGCTTTGCCTGCCCTATGGTCCTGTCAATTCCGCCTCAATTTCAGGACATTGGCCCATGCATCTCGCCCGTTTTCCACGCATCCATCTTGCCCATCTGCCGACACCGCTGGAACGGCTTGATCGCCTGAGTGCGGCGTTGGGCGGGCCGGAAATCTGGATCAAGCGCGACGATTGCACGGGGCTTTCGACAGGGGGCAACAAGACTCGCAAGCTGGAATTCCTGATGGCCGAGGCCATGGCGCAGGGCGCCGATATGGTCATGACCCAAGGGGCGACCCAATCCAACCACGCCCGCCAGACCGCGGCCTTTGCAGCCAAGCTGGGGCTTGATTGCCATATCTTGTTGGAAGACCGGACAGGATCGAACGACCCCAACTACAACGAAAGTGGCAACGTCTTTCTGGACGACCTGCATGGCGCCACCCGCGAAAAACGCGGCCCTGGTCTGGACATGAACGCCGAGATGGAGGCCGTGGCCGAAACCTTTCGTGCCAAGGGCCGCAAGGTCTATACCATCCCCGGTGGCGGGTCGAACCCGACGGGCGCACTGGGCTATGTGAACTGCGCCTATGAACTGGTGGGCCAGCTAAACGACCGGTCCTTGCCGGTTGACCACATCGTCACCGCGACCGGTTCGGCCGGAACACAGGCCGGCCTGATCGTGGGGTTGAAGGCCATCCATGCCAATATTCCCCTGCTGGGTTTCGGCGTCCGCGCACCTAAGGAAAAGCAGGAAGAAAACGTCTATAACCTCGCCGTCAAAACCGCTGAAAAAATCGGTGCGGCGGGCTGTGTGAGCCGCGAGGATGTAGTCGCAGACACCAATTATGTTGGCGAAGGTTATGGCATTCCGCGCGCCGACACGTTGGAGGCTATTCGCATGTTCGCCCAATACGAAGCGATCCTGCTCGACCCGGTCTATTCGGGCAAAGGTGCTGCGGGTCTCATCGATTATTGCCGCAAGGGCAAATTCAAAAAGGGCGAGCGCGTCGTGTTCCTGCACACGGGCGGCGGCGTTGGCCTGTTCGGTTATACCAGCGCGTTCAAGTGAAACGCACGGTCGGCATCTTGGGCGGTATGGGGCCAGAGGCCACGGTGGAGCTGATGGCCCGCGTGATCCGGGCTGTCCCTGCCGCCGATGATGCCGACCATTTCCCCCTGATCGTCGATCAGAACCCGCAGGTCCCCAGCCGGATTGCCCGGCTGATCGAAGGTCGTGGCGACGACCCGGCGCCGGTTCTGGCCGCTATGGCGCGGCGGCTTGTCGGGGCGGGCGCGCAGGCGTTGGCAATGCCATGCAACACCGCGCATCACTATGCCGATGTGATCCGGTCTGCGGTCGATGTCCCGTTTCTGGATATGGTGGCGGCGAGTGTTGCTCGGCTTGGCCATGGTTCGGTCGCCTTGATCGCCTCACCGGCCGTGCGGCGTGTGGGGGTGTTCGACGCCCCGCTTGCCGGACGTCAGGTTCTACACCCCGACCCGGACCGCGCGCTGGCCCTGATCCGTGCGATCAAATCGCACGGTGCGACGCCCGAAAATCAGGCGGCATTCGCGACACTTTGCGCCGACACCGGCGGTGACCAGATCCTCGTTGCCTGCACCGAATTTTCGCTGGTTGCGTCTGTCCTGACTGGGCCGCAACCGGTCATCGACACATTGGATGTTCTGGTTGCCCAGATCGTCGCCTTTTCCAAAGGGGAAAACCGTGGCTGAGTATCTGAAAAAAGCGAAACGCGCGACCAAGACCGATCAGGGTGACGTGAACAAGGCCGTCAAAGCCCTGCTGGCCGAGATCGAGGTAGGCGGCGAACAGGCCGCCCGCGATATGGCGCGGCGGTTCGATGGATGGGACGGTGAAATCATCGTATCCCCGGAGGCGCTTGCGCAGGCCAAGGCATCGCTTTCTGACAGCGTCAAGGCGGATATCCAATTCGCCCATGCCAATATCCGACGCTTTGCCGAAGCCCAGAAAGACACGATCCGCGATACCGAGGTCGAGATTCTGCCGGGGCTTGTCGCAGGACAAAAGCAAATTCCGGTCGGTGCTGCGGGCTGTTATGTCCCCGGCGGCCGCTATGCGCATATCGCCAGCGCGATCATGACTGTGACCACCGCCAGGGTCGCAGGTGTGCGCAATGTCATCGCCTGTTCGCCGCCACACGCAGGGTCCGGCATTCCACCCGCGATCCTGTATGCAATGGACCTTTGCGGCGCGGATACGATCCTGAACATGGGCGGGGTGCAGGCCGTTGCGGCGATGGCGCAGGGGCTGTTCGGCCTGCCGTCGGTCGATATCCTCGTCGGACCCGGCAACCAATATGTGGCCGAAGCAAAGCGCATCCTGTTCGGGCAGGTCGGCATCGACATGGTCGCGGGGCCGACTGATAGCCTGATCCTTGCCGATGCAGCTGCCGATCCGATGTTCGTCGCGGCCGACCTCGTCGGGCAAGCCGAACATGGCTATAATTCGCCCGTTTGGCTGGTCACCGATAATCGCGCATTGGCCGAGGCTGTGATTGCGGCCGTTCCAGCCCTGATCGACGCCCTGCCACAGATCAACGGTGACAATGCCCGCGCCGCATGGGCGGATTATGCCGAGGTTGTTCTTTGCACTGATCGCCAAGAAATGGTGCAGGTGTCCGACCGTTACGCCCCCGAACATCTTCATGTCCAATGCGAGGATCTGGATTGGTGGCTGGATCACCTGCAATCTTATGGGTCCCTATTCCTCGGCGAAGAAACCACCGTCGCCTTTGGGGACAAGGCCGCAGGCCCGAACCATGTTTTGCCCACCAACGGCGCCGCCCGATATACCGGCGGTTTGTCGGTCCATAAATTCATGAAGACGGTAACTTGGCAGCGGGCAACCCGCGATGCCGCGCGCCCCGTGGCCGAAGCGACCGCCCGCATTTCGCGGATGGAAGGTATGGAGGGTCACGCCCGCACCGCCGACATCAGATTGGCGAAATACTTTCCCAATGAGGTGTTCGATCTGGGGCGCTGACACGCCAGAATTTTCGAGCCGATTTCTGGTGACATTGCCGAATGCCGGGCCTAGGTTTCGGGCATGAAACCCCAAATTCTGTCCACCTTTCCCGGGTATAGTCGCGGCCTGTTCGCACAGGACATTTTCGCGGGCGTCACCGTTGCAATGGTGGCCTTGCCGCTAAGTCTTGCGATTGCGATTGCATCGGGTGCCGATCCCGCAAAGGGGCTGGTCACCGCGATTGTCGGGGGCTTTTTGATTTCACTATTGGGCGGCAGCAAGGTCCAGATCGGCGGGCCGACGGGGGCCTTTATTGTCGTCGTTTTCGGCGTGATCGCGGACCACGGCTATGACGGGCTGGTCATGGCTACGTTGATGGCGGGGCTGATCCTTTTGGTGGCGGGGGCCCTGCGGGCAGGAAACCTGATCCGGCTGATCCCCGAACCGGTTATCAACGGGTTCACTATCGGGATTGCGGTGATTATCGCCACGAGCCAGATCAAGGACCTGACAGGGCTGACGATTGATCCTGTTCCGGCAGAATTTCTGGCGAAACTCAGCGCGCTTTGGGCGGCACGGGATGGCGTTTCGGGGCTGTCTTTGGCAACCGGTCTTTTGACCATGGTTCTGATCGTCTGGTTCCGCCGGATCGCCCCGCGTTTGCCGGGGTTGATTGTCGCGGTTGCCGCGACATCGGCAATCGTGGCGTTGGCGGGCCTGCCTGTTGATACGATCCAATCACGGTTCGGGGACTTGCCACGGGGGCTGCCAGTTCCGGCTTTGCCAGCAATCGGGTTTGATAAAGTGGCAGAGCTGTTGCCATCTGCCTTTGTCATCGCGTTTCTGGCAGGCGTTGAATCGCTTTTGTCGGCGATGGTTGCCGACAGGATGATTTCGGGGCGGCACCGCCCCAACGCGGAACTTTTGGCGCAAGGGGCCGCGAACATCGGTTCGGCTTTGTTTGCAGGAATTCCGGCAACGGGTGCGATTGCGCGAACGGCGACCAATATTCGGGCCGGGGGGCAGACACCGGTTGCGGGCCTTGTCCATGCGGCGACTATCCTGATCGTGATGCTGGTCGCGGCACCCTTGGTGGGGCGGATGGTTATGCCCGCCCTTGCCGGTTTGTTGATCCTGACCGCATGGAACATGAGCGAGCCACACAAATGGCGCGGTTATCTTGCCGGACCCAAATCAGACGTTCTGCTGTTACTGCTGACGATGGGCCTGACGGTCTTTGCCGATTTGACTGTCGCCATTGGTGTTGGCGTCGCCTTGGGGCTTGCGCTGCGATTGCAGGGCCGCAATGCGCCTGATGCCCAATGGTCGGAAAAGGACCGCTAGGCGCAGGCGTCAGCGGCAAGCCCCGACAGCATATCAAGACAGGCAGAAAGCTGGTCGAGGGCCAGAAATTCGTCCGGTTTATGGGCCTGCGCGATGTCGCCGGGGCCGCAAACGATTACCTCGGTCCCAAGACTTTGGAACAGCCCGGCCTCGGTTCCGAAGGGCACAAGATCTGTGCCGTTGGCCCCTGTCAGTGCCGCGACCAGATCGCGGATCGCATTCTTTTCCATAGGCTCCAACCCCTGCACTTCGCCGATCACCTCGGTGGTGATGGTGGCTGTGGGGCTGACGGCCTTCATTGCGGGCAACAGCGTATCGGTGCAAAACTGGTGCAGGTCGGCCTTGACGAAATCGGCGTCGCTGGTCTGGACGGGACGCATTTCCCATTGGATCTGCGCCTTGCCGGGGATGACATTATGCGCGACCCCGCCGATCAGGGCGCCGGTGTTGATCGTGGTCCATGGCGGTTCGAAATGGCTGTCGGCGGGGCAACGCGCGATCAGGTCTTCGCGCAGCGACAGCAAGCGGTTCACATAGCGCACCGCATATTCAACCGCGTTGACACCAAGCGCGGGGTTTGACCCATGCCCTTCTAGCCCGGTGAAATGGGTCGTGTATTCATAACACCCTTTGTGGCCTTCGATGATCCGCATACTGGTCGGTTCGCCGATGATTGCGGTGGCTGGTCTAATCCCGCGTTGCTGCAGCGCCTGGACAAGTGCCTGTCCGCCGAGGCATCCGGTTTCTTCGTCATGGGTAAAGGCGAAATGGATCGGGCGTTTGCTGGCTGCGAATGCGGGGGCTTTGGCCAGTGCAGCTGCGATGAACCCCTTCATGTCGCAAGTGCCACGACCATAAAGCCGGCCATCCCGTTCATCCATGCGGAACGGGTCCGATGACCAGTCCTGATCAGCCACAGGGACCACATCCGAATGCCCCGACAGGACCAGACCGCCATCGCCCTCTGGCCCGAGGGTCGCCCAAAGATTTGCCTTGGTTCCGGTCGCGTCCCGCAATACCTCGACCCGCGCACCAATCGCGGTCAGGTAATCGGCCATATATTGGATGCAATCCAGATTGCTGTCGGTCGACACGGTGGGAAAGGCAATCAGGTCTGCCAAGATCGCTTTGGTTCGCAAAAGGTCGTTCATGGGGTGGTCCGTGTTACTTTCGACTGTCACAATGGCCCGCAAAGGCCAAACTCGGAAGGACAAATGACATGCTGACCAATGACCAGCTGGCACAATGGGACCGTGAGAATTTCATGCATCCCTCGACCCATCTTGCACAGCACGCCCGTGGCGAAACGCCCACCCGCGTCATTCGTTCCGCCAAAGGCGTCTTTATCGAAGATCGTGACGGGAACAAATTGCTGGATGCCTTTGCCGGTCTTTACTGCGTCAACGTCGGTTATGGCCGAACCGAGATCGCCGATGCCATCGCCGATCAGGCCCGCGAACTCGCCTATTACCACGCCTATGTCGGGCATGGGACCGAAGCCAGCATTACCCTGTCAAAGATGGTGCTTGACCGCGCGCCAAAAGGGATGAGCAAGGTCTATTTCGGCCTGTCCGGTTCCGACGCCAATGAAACCAACATCAAGCTGATCTGGTATTACAACAATATCCTTGGGCGGCCGGAAAAGAAAAAGATCATCAGCCGTTGGCGCGGCTATCACGGATCGGGGTTGATGACCGGATCGCTGACAGGGCTGGAACTGTTCCACAAGAAATTTGATCTGCCGCTGACGCAGGTTCTGCACACCACCAGCCCCTATTATTTCCGGCGGCTGAATCCGCTGATGTCCGAAGCCCAATTCGTCGATCAATGCGTCGCAGACCTCGAATTGCTGATCGAACGCGAAGGGGCCGATACCATTGCAGCCTTTATCGGCGAACCTGTCATGGGCACCGGCGGGATCGTGCCGCCGCCTGCCGGATACTGGCCTGCCATTCAGGCGGTTCTGGACCGGCACGATATCCTGCTGGTCGCGGACGAGGTCGTAACCGGCTTTGGCCGTTTGGGCAGCATGTTTGGGTCGGACCATTACGGCATGCGCCCCGATCTGATCACCATCGCCAAGGGCCTGACATCTGCCTATGCGCCGCTGTCGGGGTCCATTGTCGGGGATCGCATGTGGAAGGTTCTGGAACAGGGAACCGATGAAAACGGCCCGCTGGGCCACGGCTGGACCTATTCCGCCCATCCGATCGGCGCGGCGGCAGGTGTTGCCAACCTGAAGCTGTTGGATGACCTTGGGCTGATCGCCAATGCGGCAAAAGTTGGCGGCTATCTGAACGCGGCTATGGCCGACGCGCTGGGCGACCACGCAAATGTCGGTGAGATTCGGGGCGAGGGTATGCTCTGCGCGGTCGAATTCGTGGCGGACCGCAACAGCAACCGGTTCTTTGACGCCTCCGAAAAGGTCGGGCCACGCCTGTCTGCGGCAATGGCATCCGACGGCGTCATCGCGCGGGCCATGCCGCAGGGCGATATCCTCGGTTTTGCGCCGCCGTTCTGCCTGACCGAGGCCGAGGCCGATCAGGTTGTGGCAGCAACTGCCAAAGCGGTCAAATCCGTTCTGGGCTAGGTTCGAAATGCGAACGGGGCAGGGTTAGTCGAGCAACCCTGCCTCGGTCAGAACCTTACGGGCCACGCGGAAACATTCCAGCGATTGCGGCACCCCGCAGTAGATCCCCACAACATGGATGATGGCGCGGATCTCTTCGACGGTCACGCCATTGGTCAGGGCGCCACGGCAATGGATTTCCCATTCGTGCATCTTGCCCAAAGCGCCCAGCATCGACAGATTCATCATCGACCGCGTCTTGGGATCGATCACATCGTCGCCCCATCCAAAGCCCCAGCACCAAGCGGTCATCGCCTCCTGGAACGGTCGGGTAAAGTCGTCGGCAGCGGCGAGGTTCTTTTCGACATATTCGGCACCCAAGGTCGCCTTGCGCTGGGCAAGGCCCTTGAGAAACAGGTCTTCGTCAAAGGCGGCCATGTGGGTCCTCGGTCGGGTTATCGGGTGGTTGCCTTGCGGGTTCGGCGCCGCAGGGCCACGACAAGGATAAGTCCCAAAAGACCGACAAGACCATAGTCGATTACCGGAATGCGAATGATTTCATTCAGATTGGACCAGCCGCGTTCGGAATAGACCAGATAGACGCCACCGACATAGGCCACGACGACCCCCCACTGGGCCCAACGCGGGAACCCCAGACCGTGCATCTGCGTGACGACAAACATTGTGGCAAAGCCGAAAAAGAACATCGGCCAAAATTCTTGTCCTGCGACCAAGGCAACAATCACACCATGGATCAGCACGAGAACCTCGAGCGTTACTGTCCACCACTTGTTGGTATGGACCCGGGTGAACACAAAGGCCCCCTGAACCATCAAAAGGAAAGTGTAAAAGAACCCGAGCAGATGACCCGGCGTGGTCTCCATCGGATGGAACCAGTAGGTATAGGTGACGGCCCAAGCAAAATAATAGCCGTGGTATTTGATCAACCACGGGCGCACCGGCGACAGCCATTGCCCGCCTTGACCAAAGAACAGTCCGCGGCGCGGGGCTTCGATCATCAAGACGATGATCAACAGGAAAATCACCGATATCTGGCTGGAAAACACCGACACATCCTGTGCCAATCCGTCATACCAGACCGCTGTTTGCAAATAGTGCAGTCCCGCAAACCCGGCGGTGCCCAAAAGACCGATGAGGTTTATCGGGTGCAATTGGTTGCGGTCGCGCAAAAGATCACGGTTCTTTTGTGCCCACCAGATCAGCCCCCAGAAGAAGATCTGGTGCAGAACATAGAACCCCCAGGCCGTCGCGTGGGTCCAAAAGGTTGGGTCTGGCAGTTTCCAGTAATACCAAGCGGCACCTTGATCGGGCAGCAGTTCGATCTGCGACAAGACGGGTCGCAGCAAAAGAATGAATGCTGTTACCAGCGCCACGCCAAGAACGGAAATCCAGAAGGTCTGCCAAAGCTTTGTCATAACCTACGATACGACAACTTTAGCCGATTGGATCAAAAATCGACACTGACGCCGGGCAAATTCAGAGCCTTGATCAGATCGCGCAGTTCCTGACGGGCAGCGATGTTCGAGATGTTCATATTGGTCACGCCAAGGTCGCGCAGATCCAGTAGGGTCAGACCGCGCGGGAACAGTTCGCGAAAGATCACGCGTTCATTGAACCCGGGTGCCGTGCGGAAACCGATCCGCCGCGACAGCTTGGCCAGGGCTTGTTCCATCTTTTGTTTGTTGACCATGTTCTGGGCGCCCAGACGGTTGCGCACCACGACCCAGTCAATCGGCGGGAGAGAGGCTTGCGCCCGCAGTTGCCGCGCGTTCCAGACCATTTCCGCATAGACCGACGGCCCGAGGATGGTCTCCCCGTCGTTATCCACATGGGCCAAAAGATCAAAGTCCACAAAGCTATCGTTAAGTGGGGTGATCAAAGTGTCTGCGAGCGAATGCGCGACCTGGCTTAGGCGGGTGTGGCTTCCGGGGCAGTCGATCAGAATAAAATCGCTATCGGGTTCCAACCCTGCCACGGCCATCGACAAGCGGTGATCAAAGACGTTTTCGCCTTGGGTCAATGTGGACTGATCGATTTCGGGCAATTCGTGATAGCTGGGCGAAGGCAAGTCCAACCCTTCGGCGAGCAGGTATTTCTGGCGGTTCATCATATACCGCCCCAGCGTTTTCTGCCGCAGGTCGAGGTCGAGCGTGCCAACCTTGTGGCCCATCCGCGCCAATGCAGTGGCCACATGCATCGACACCGTCGATTTGCCTGCCCCGCCTTTTTCGTTACCCACGACGATAATATGCGCCACGCTGATTGACCCCTGTTGTCGATTTTCGCGGACTATAGGCAATGCAGCGGTCAAGGAAAAGCCGTGCTGCGCTGCAGCAATGTATTTTGACAGCAGGCTTGACTTATGAGGCACACAGGCCCATGTGGGGTCTAACCGATGCCTCCTGCCGCGTGAGCAGAGCGCGACCCGCACGAAACAGGGTCAGGCGCAAGGCAGGTTACAGACTGGTTCCCACTTTCACGCAGGGGTGCCGCGCATTTTGCGGCATAGCGGGCATTCGGCCCGACGGCGAGCATTTTGCGCAACCCTTTGCTGTGCCCCGGATCAATCGGTCCATGGGGCGAAAATTTATGTGCGCGACCGGAACAGGTCCGCGCCAGATAGGACTATGATGGACTTTGATATGCTGGGGCTGGCGCCCCGCCTTGTGACCAAACTGAAAGAACTTGGGATCACCGATCCCACCCCGATCCAGACCCAAGCCATCCCGCATGCCATGAACGGCCGCGATGTCATGGGCCTTGCCCAGACCGGAACCGGCAAAACTGCCGCCTTTGGCCTGCCCATGCTGGACGCCCTGATCAAGGACGGATCAAAAGCCGCCCCCAAAACCGCAAAGGCGCTGATCCTTGCGCCGACGCGGGAATTGGCAAAACAGATCGCCGACAACCTGACAGCCTTTTCCGAAGGCACCCACCTCAAGACCGTTCTGGTCGTGGGTGGTGCAGGGATCGTCGGTCAGATGAAGAAACTCGAACGCGGTTGCGCGGTGCTTGTGGCGACCCCCGGCCGTTTGATCGACCTACTTGACCGCAAGGCCGTTCGTCTGGATGAAACCCGTTTCCTCGTTCTGGACGAAGCCGACCAGATGCTTGACCTTGGGTTCATCCACGCGCTGCGCCGCATCGCGCCTTTGCTGCCCAAAGAACGCCAGACCATGCTGTTTTCGGCAACCATGCCCAAACAGATGAGCGAACTTGCCGACAGCTTTTTGAACAACGCCATCCGCGTGCAGGTCAATCCGCCAGGCAAGGCTGCAGACAAGATCGAACAGTCGGTCCATTTTGTGTCCAAAGCGGCCAAATTCGATCTGTTGGTCGAATTGATGGATGCGCACCGCGATGACCTTGCGCTAGTGTTCGGTCGGACCAAGCATGGCATGGAAAAACTGTCCAAGATGCTCGAAGCCAAAGGCTTTGCCGTGGCCTCGATCCATGGCAACAAATCCCAAGGCCAGCGGGACCGCGCCATTGCCGATTTCAAGGCGGGACGGGTCCGCGTTTTGGTGGCGACCGATGTTGCCGCCCGCGGGATCGATATTCCCGGCGTTGGCTATGTCTATAACTACGAGCTGCCCAATGTGGCGGAACAATATGTGCACCGCATCGGCCGGACAGCCCGCGCGGGCGCTGAAGGCATGGCCGTGGCTCTGGTTGCCCCCGACGAGATGATCGAACTTTTCGACATCCAAAAGGTGCTCAAGGGCGATATTCCCGTCGCCTCTGGTCGTCCGTGGGAAGTTCTTCCGGGTCAGAAGAAAAAGCCGAATGGCGGAACCGGCCAAGGTCGGGGCCGTGGCCCGCAGCGTGGTCATGACGGTGCCGTCAAGGCGCAAGGCCAAGGCCAGCGTCAGGGCAAACCCGGTGGTCAGCGTCAGGGTGCGGGCGGTGGTGCCCAAGGCAAACCCGGTGGCCAGCGTCGGGGTGGCAAACCCCAAAGCCGCCGCGTGGCGTAATCCATCCGAAGATCAAAAAAGGGGCCAAGTGGCCCCTTTTTACTAAGCTACGTTTGTCAGTGACCTCACCGCCACCTTGATCTGCTCCAAGACCAGATCGCCATAGGCCCGGTTGGCATGCAAAACATCGCTCGCATCGTGGCTATTCGCGCCCGAAAGCCGTAGTGCATCCGCCCCGAATTCCACCTTGGTCAAAAAGTTCTGAACCAGTGTTTCTGGGGGTTGTTCAAGGATCGCAAGGTGTTTGGCGTGGCGGAAAGCCTGTGCATGTGCCTCGGTCAGAACCTCTAGGTATAGCCCGCCGTTTCCGTTCTTGGACACTTTGCGCAGATTGGGAAATTCGGTTTCCGCGTCGCGGATCCGTTCCGATGGCGAAGGTTGCCGCACAATCAGGATCGGCAAATTGGAAACCTTGCGGATCGACTGAACATAATCAAACCCCATGCTCCGTTCGATTGTGTCTAGCAGGCAGGCCGAAAGTGCGGCACGCGACAATAGCGGCGTTTCCAGCGGGGGTGCGCCAGTGACCCGCGCTGCTTCGGTCTGTTCGCGGCTTCCGGGCCAGCCGTGAACCATATGGTCGGCCAGAATGGATTGCACCGAAAACGGGGTCGCGGTCATGCCAACAATCGCGACAGCATCCAGCGCGGTCAGGTCCACCACAGTCGGCTGACCGATCGCCTCTAGTTGCGCGCAGATGTCAGGGTCATCAGTCGAAAGAGTGCCATTTTCCGCAATCTCATAAATCAGCGGTCCAGTCTGCGGATAGGCAAAGACCTGGACCTCGATCCCCATCGCCTGCTGTTCGTCCGGGGTCCGGACCAACATGCTGACGTGTGAGTTGCCGATCAGACAGACCTTCATTCGCGGGCAAAGGCGTTTAACAGCGCCTCCTCGCAAATCAGGCTGGTGTCGCCCTCCATCGGTTCGGGCCTTTCGGATGGCTGCGGTTCGGCATCGTCGAACAGCAGACCTTCGTGGGCGTCGAAAAAGACGGACATGACTGTGTCCACACCTTCGGCGGTTACGTCGCGCAGATTGCGTTCCCAAAATCGGTCGGCAAAGGGTGCGCCGGTGATGATTTCATAGGACGGGAAATAGGCGACGGTGTCGGACCTGCCAGCAGCTTCGCCCGCGACGGCCCGCAGGACCGATTTGGAATAGGTTGTCGCCGACAGAACATGACCACCGGTCGCCGTTGCGGCCAAGGGCACGGGGGAAACGGTCAGGATCACACGCAGACCGGGGCGTAGGTCATTCAACGCATCCAACAATGCGTCCATATCCGCCGAAACCTCGGCCAGGCCAAAATTGGCAAAGGCATGACGGTCAGGATCGTAGGTTCCCGCGATGACCCCCGGCGCGGTGGGGAAAACTGTGCCTGTTTCGCGATCCACCCAAGCCTCTGTCAGGCCAAGGGTGAAAACCAGCACATCGATGTTCTGCAACATCCGAAGAACCCGCCGCAGATGGTCGCGGCGATGGGTCAGCATCTCGCCTTTGCTGACATAACCTTTGGGTTCGATACCGGGGCGCAGGGCATCATAGAACTGGCGGCCCCGTGTCCAGATCGCGCAGTCGCGGATCGTTTCTGCTTGGCAATCCTGCACCAGTTGAAGCGCTTGGCGCACGGTATAGACGTTGCCATAGCGGGCCGAGAAAAGCCCGTAGCCGAATTGCTTGGCGATTGTGTCGGACATCCGGACAGGCGGCGGTTCGACATCCTGATAGGCCAGCGTCGAATTACGCATGTAACGGCCGATGTGCTGGGCAAAACAGCTGCCAATGGTCGCAACCCTGTCGCCTTTGGAAAGGCTGAATTTCGGGGAATACAGATGCTTTAGTTCAAATCCTCCGTCCCGTCGGCAGGACGCCCAAAACGACTGATTTGGAAGGTTTGAATAGGGCAAATGTTGGCCTTGGCGACTGACAGAAAAATGCAAACTGACTACGGCGATACGCTAGCAGGGCAGCTTGTGCCCTGTCCAGCGCATCGGGCCGGATTAGTCCGCCTCGATCATCGCGACCCGGGTTGCGTGCCGCCCGCCCTCGAACGAAGCACCAAGGAACGCATCTACGATATCGAGCGCGAGGCCTTCGCCCACCACACGCGCACCGATCGACAGCATATTCGCGTCGTTGTGCATCCGGATCATGCGCGCCGAAAATGTATCCGAACACACGCCGCAACGGATGCCTTTGACCTTGTTGGCGGCCATCATGATCCCCTGACCCGTGCCGCACAGGATGATGCCCAAATCGCAATCGCCCGAGGCGACCAGTTCCGCGGCGGCCTGACCGTGTTTCGGGTAATGGGTGCTTTCGGTGGTCGTGGGGCCGATATCGACAACATCATAGCCGGCTTTGGCGATGTGGGCGGCGATGGCTTGCCGCAGGTCAATCGCGGCATGGTCGCTGGAAAGGGCAATGCGGGCGGCGGCTGTCATGTCATGTATCCTGATCCAAAGGGTCGTTGCCGCTTCTTGTTGTCTTGCGTCGACGGATGCAAGCCTTGACAACACCCCGCCAAACAAAAACGCCGCCCGTTTCGGGGCGGCGTTCTGTAGAACCAGCATTGGTTTGGATTAGAAACCCAGACCAGCGTATTTGTTCTTGAACTTCGACACGCGGCCACCGGTGTCGAGAAGACGGGACGAACCACCGGTCCAAGCGGGGTGAACCGAGGGGTCGATCTCGAGCGACATTTGATCGCCTTCTTTGCCCCAGGTGGATTTCATCTGGATCACAGTGCCATCGACCATTTTGACGTCGATGATGTGATAGTCGGGGTGAATACCTTTGCGCATTCCCGAACTCCTTATGCTTCGGCGGCGCTGTCCAGCGCCTTGTAGTTGGAGACCTCGGCGATACGGGCGGATTTGCCACGACGCGAGCGGAGATAGTAAAGCTTGGCGCGACGCACACGACCGCGACGCACAACAGTGATCGAGTCGATGTTGGTCGAATAGAGCGGGAACACACGTTCCACGCCTTCGCCAAAGGAAATCTTGCGAACGGTGAACGAACCGGCAATGCCTTTGCCGTTCTTACGGCTGATGCAAACGCCTTCGTACATCTGCACACGGGTGCGGGTGCCTTCGGTCACTTTATAGCCGACGCGGATGGTGTCCCCGGCTTTGAAATCGGGAATGGTCTTCCCGAGGGCGGCGATTTGTTCCGCCTCAAGCTGTGCGATCAGGTTCATCTGAAACGCTCCTTTGTTGCTTGCGGTTATTCCGCAATGGTGATGCGCCCTCAGAGCTCTTGGTCTTCTTCCGGGTCCGCGTGCTGCGCCCGCCAGAGATCAGGTCGGCTTTCGTTTCGTCTGCCGTCGGGGTCATTAGTTTGCCGAAGAAAGCAAAGACCACAACACAACAGGCCCGATGGAATCAAACGATCCCCGGACGGGCGGGGTATAGGGGCAAGGGCCAAAAGGATCAAGGTCGATTTCAGCCTGTCGATGCGTATAGCCAACCGCCATTGTCCAGCTATAGTCTGAACGCAGGACCAATGAAAAAAGGTGCGGAATGGGCTTGGATAATCGGGGTCGACCGGACGTTCTGGTGGTGGGGGGTGGCACAGCGGGCTTTGGTGCGGCCGTCGCCGCTGGCCGTGAAGGGCTTTCAGTCATGATGATAGAGGCTGGCCCAAAAATCGGGGGTGTTATGGCCTTTTGCCCCGGGATGCCTTGGGGGGCGGCCTATCCTTGTGATCTGTCAATTGGTGGTCTGATGGCCGAACTTACGGACCGGCTTGCTGCGATGTCGCCGCCTGCCGCCGAAAAACGCCCCTGCACCTTGGAAAATTTCGGGCCAGAGATCCAATACGATCATGACATCGCCACCGTCACGATGTTCGAAATGCTGCAAGAGGCAGGCGTGGATCTGCGCCTGAACACCACGGCCATTTCCCCGCGCATGGATGGCCCCCGCATAGCCGAGGTCGAGATTTACGACCGCCACGGCGCGCATCAGGTTGCCCCTAAAATCGTGATCGACTGTTCTGGCGATGGGGATGTTTCGGCAAAGGCGGGCGTGCCTTATCGGCTTGGCGATGCGACAGGGAACATGATGGGGGTATCCTTGACCTTTCACATGGTCGGTGCGGATTGGGCCCGGGTTTTTGCCGAAAACGATCCCTACTTTCGCCGCTATGCCGAACAAGGCGTGGCCGAAGGCAGGTTGCATCCCGATCTTGCGAAACTCTATCTGATGAAAGGCTTTCATCCGGGCACCGTGTTTTGCAATACGGTGATCATTCGCGGTGTCGATGGCACCGATCCAGCGGCGGTAACTGCGGCAACACAGGAAGGTCGGCGCCGTTGTGTCGAAGTTGCGCGGTTCTTGCGCGATTGTGTTCCCGGCTTTGAAAACGCGCATATGTCCCAGCTTGGTCCGACTGTCGGTGTCCGTGAAACGCGCAAGCTCGAAGGCATATATCAGGTCACGGGTGATGATCTGGCGGCGGCCACGAAATTCAGGGACGGGATTGTGGCCTGCGACAACCCGATTGACGATGTGATGCGCGGCAAAGGCGCCATGGTCCATGACGCGATTGTCGGGTCTGGCGAATATTACACCATCCCGTTCCGGTCACTGGTCCCCAAAACCGTTCCGAACCTTATGTTCGCGGGGCGCATTCTGTCAGCGGATCCGGTCGCTTTTGCGTCCGTCCGCGGCATGCCGCAATGCATGGCGATGGGTCAGGCAACAGGGCTGGCTGCGGCACTTGCTCTCGCTGCGGATTGTGCGGTTCAGGATGTGGACACCGACGCCTTGGTCGCGGGGTTGATTGCGCGGGGTGTGCGTGGGATCGGCGGCCAGCCGTTGTAACCCCTAGTCAGGCTTGCCCTTGTGCGCGGCCCAAAGGTCGGGGCGCCGTTCCTGCGTCAGTTTTTCGGCCTGATCCTGCCGCCAGTCCGCGATCCGTCCGTGGTTGCCGGACAGCAAAACTTCGGGGATGTCGCGACCTTCCCATGTGGCGGGCTTGGTGTATTGCGGATGTTCCAATAGACCGTTGGAATGGCTTTCCTCTTCGGTCGATGCCTCGTTGCCCAGAACACCGGGGCGCAACCGAACGGCGGCATCGATCATGGCTTGCGCCGCAATCTCGCCTCCGGTCAGGACAAAATCGCCAAGGCTGACCTCTTGAATGTCGAAAGCGTCCAGCACCCGTTGGTCGACGCCTTCGAAACGGCCGCAAAGCAGGGTAACCCCGTCGCCGGTGGCCCAGTCACGCGCCATGGCCTGATCGAACCGTTTGCCGCGCGGGGACAGGTAGACAAGGGGCATCTTGCCACGGGCGCGCCCGCGGGCTGTGCGGATCGCCGCCGCGACCACGTCGGCGCGCAGCACCAGACCCGCGCCACCGCCTGCAGGTGTGTCATCGACCTTGCGGTGCTTGCCGTCGCCAAAGTCGCGCAGATCAAATGTCTGGAGTTGCCATTTGCCTTCCTGCAAGGCGCGCCCCGTCAGGCTTTCGCCCAAGACACCAGGAAAGGCGGCGGGGAACAGCGTGATGATCTGTGCGGTCCAGACGCTGGCCAGATCTGTCGCCTCGGCCAGCAGATCGCTTGGGGTCAGGGTCAGCCGGATCGCCTTGCGTCCGTGGGATTTCGGTTTTGGGGCGTCGGTCATTTTGGGGACTTTTGTTTGAAAGATCCAGTGCGAGCCTGCACCAATTCTCTTTTGAGTCTGATCAATTTTGCGTCGGGCAAATCCTGTCGATTCAGGTCCAAGAATTGCTGCAACACTTCGTCAGGCAAAGAGGCATTTGCGGCGGGCAGAGGCGTGAGTTTTGATCGAAGGCCATCCGATACTCCAGCGATGTCCAGCAAGGGTTCAACTGGCCCGAGCCGCCTTTGTGAACTTTCCTCGAGCGAGAAATCCACCACGGGACAGGGCGCGAGCTCCTGCCGGATTTGGGCGACAAGGGCACCAAGATCGGACTTTGCCTCAAGGCGGGCGCAATAATTTTCGACGCTTTCGGTCGTGGCTGTGTGTCGCACATGCTGGGCATAGCAACTGCGCATCCAAGACTGTGGGCTGCGTGTCGAAAGGACAAAAGTCAAATCCACCTTGTCGCCAGCGACTTCGTGAAGGGCATCGCGGATCGTCGACAGGATCAAAGCAGCGCGCGGATAGGATTTCAGCTTGCCCCGACCGGGGATCGCGCCAGCGAGGTCTTCGCTCGATATTACCAGCGGTCGAGGATCGTTCAGATCGATCTTCTGTGCCAATTCGACCGCGGCCTCGATCAGCTCGAATCTATTGGTCAAGCTGGCCTTGGTTGATAGCGACCGTGCGGCGTCTGCGAGGGCATGAATATCCTCTTTGAGGCCTACCCGGATCTCGGCGCCAAGTTCGGTCCGGTAACGGCGGAGCATATCTTGCATGCTTTTGGTGCCGGTTTTGTGGAAACCGGCATGGATAATGACCCGCAGCGGATCAGCCATCCGAAAACAGCCCTTCGGGCGGGTCCGCGACGATCCGGCCTGCGGTCAGGTCAACTGTCGGCACTGTCGCCATGGTAAAGGGCAACAGCACAGTCGATTTCAGGCCTGCGCCGTGGATTTCGAGCAAATCACCCGCCCCGTGGTTCTGGACGGCCCGGACATGCCCCAACAGTTTGCCGCCCGTGTCGTGAACGGCCAGACCGATCAGGTCAGCGTGATAGAATTCATCGTCGGGCAGATTTGGGAGTTTGTCGCGGTCGGCATAGAGTTCGACACCGCGCAGCGCATCGGCGTCCTCTTTGGTGACGATCCCGTCCATCCGCGCGACCAATCCGTTGGGCTGTTGGCCCAGGATGACGATCTGATGAAACGCCTGGCCCTTGGGTGTGTATAGCGGCACATAATCCGCAATCGCCTCGGGGTCGGCGCAAAAAGATTTCAGGCGAACCTCGCCCTTGACGCCAAAAGCGCCGCCAATGGCGCCGACGACGATGCGGTCAGTGTTTTTGGTCATGGTCGTGCCCCTTGGCAAACCCCTGCTGTCCAGCTCCCGCCTGCGTCAAGACAGGCATCGACTGAAAGCGTGTGTTGCGCCCACATGCCCGCCGCAAAGGCGACCACAGGGAACAGGAGTTTGCGAAAAAGCCACATAGACCGGGTCCTTTGATCGGGTCGCGTCCGGACGGTAGCCGCCCGGACGCTTTCGATAAAGATTATTCTGCAGCAGCTTCTTCAGCAGGTGCAGCAGCCTTGGCGGCTTTCTTTTCAGCGCGCTCTTTGGCAGCTTTGCCCGGTTCGCCCTTCTTGGGGTTCGAACGGTTGGCTTTGGGCATTACGCCAGCAGCTTCGAGCATGCGTGCAACGCGGTCGGTCGGCTGTGCGCCCTGACCCAGCCAATGCTTGATGCGATCAAGGTCCATCTTGACGCGGTCTTCGCTGTCTTTCGGCAGCATGGGCGCATAGGTGCCCAGCTTTTCGATGAAGCGGCCATCGCGCGGCATGCGCGAATCTGCTGCAACGATCGCATAGTGCGGGCGCTTTTTCGAACCGCCGCGGGCGAGCCGGATTTTCATAGCCATTTGGTATCTCCTTTAAGAATGGCAGGGTGACAGGGGGTTACCCCGTCAGGATTGGTGTTTCTCGTGGTGCTTGATGACTTCCTGAATGATGAAGTTCAGGAATTTCTTGGCGAATTCAGGGTCCAGATCGGCCTGTGTCGCAAGATCGGTAAGCCGTGCGATCTGGGCCTCTTCGCGGACCGGATCAGACGGGGGGAGTTCGTTTTCAGCCTTGAGCTTGCCCACAGCCTGCGTGTGCTTGAACCGTTCGGCCAGCGTGAACACCAGAATGGCGTCCAAGCGGTCGATGCTGTTGCGGTGTTCGCGCAGGATTGCGGCGGCGCGTTCGATTGCGTCGGTCATAGGGTTTCCTCAGGCCTCGAATTCAGGGCGGGGGTAACGGAAGGTCAGGCATCCGTCCCAGTCGTTTTCAGGTTCGTGCACCGCGCCAAGTTTGGTCGCGAGCGCGATTGCCCGTGTGTTTGCCGGGTCGATGTAGCTAACCAGCGTTTCCCACGACAGTGCATAGAACGCGTTGTTGCGGGCTGAACGGGCGGCTTCAAAGGCATAGCCTTTGCCTTCGGCGGCTTTGGTGAAAAAGAAACCCAGTTCCTGTTCTGGATCGCCCGGTTCGTGGCCAAGCATCACAAAGCCAAGGATTTCACCGGTTGTTTGCAATTCCACGGTCCAAAGCCCGCAGCCCCGCAAGATCCAGCTTGCCGTCATTTGCAGGAATTCGTCCCATGCGTCTTCTTCGGTCAGCGGCCCGCCGACAAAACGGCCGCGTTCGGTGGTGACGATTTCCCGATAGGTCGGGTAATCCTCGACATAAGGGGCACGCAGGATGCAGCGGTCAGTTGCGATGCGGGGCAGCGCCGCCCCGATCCGGTCTTTCGCCACTGCCGCCTGACCTTCGGGCGGCATCTGCCAAGGGGGAAGGGTCATTGCAAAGACTCCGCTGAGGGGTGCCGCCACAGATCGTCGGTCCCCATGTTGACGTTTTCATAGGTCCGTTCGAACCACGCGCCCATTTTCTTGGCGAGCGCTTGGGACTTTGTGTTCGTGGCAAGGATGTTCGACGTCAGCGTCGTCATTCCCAGCGGCCCATAGGCATAGTCGCGCACTGCCATCGCGGCCTCGTAGGCGTATCCTTTGCCTTCGCCGTTTTCGAACATGACCCAGCCGATTTCGGGTTCGGGCCAGCCTTCGGGGTTCCAAAGACCGACGATGCCGACGACCTCGCCATTCTTGGCCTCGACTGTCCAGAAACCATAGCCATGCAGGCACCAATGTCCGATGTTCAGCGCGAACCAGCGCCAGGCGGTGTCACGCTTGAGCGGACCACCAAAACCGGGTGACCGCATCGGATCGGCGTAGAATTTGGCCAGCGGTTCGAAATCCTGCGGCGCAGGGCCCCGCAGAGTCAGGCGCTCGGTTGTCAGAACGGGGCAGGAGGGGAGCATCATGCGACCTCTCCCAGCTGATGACGGAACCGGATCACTTCGGCGCCAGATGGGTAGGTGTGGCGGCCTTCCTCGGTGCAGCCCAACTGTTTGGCCAATTTGATTGACCGGTCGTTTTCGGGTGCGATCAGGGACTGCAAAGGCCCGAGGCCCTGGCCCGCAGCCCAATCACGCACCGCGCGCGCGCCTTCGGCGGCATAGCCTTTGCCCTCGAACCCGTCAAAGACGACCCAGGACAGTTCAGGTTCTTCCAGCGTGATCGGGTGCCAGATGCTAAACCGGCCGGCGGGTTTGCCCGTTGCCGTTTCGGCCGCAAAGAACGCGCCGTAACCGCGGGCTTGCCAGTGGCCCAGATGGATCATGCAGCTGTCCCAAGCGTCGCGCCGGTCGGTCGTCGGACCGCCAAGGTAAGTGCTGCGCGGACCTGCGGCAAAATCGGCAAAGGCTTCGAAATGGGACATTCCGAAGGGACCTAGCGTGAGCCGATTTGTGCGCAGAGTCGGAATCATTTTTTCTTGCCGAACCCAGAAAGACCCGGCGGCAATTGCATGCCGCCGCCACCCAGACCGGGCAGGCCGGGCATTTTGCCCTGCAGTTGCTTGGCCGCAGCCTCCATCGCGGCGGGATCGTTCATGTCGGGCATCCCGCCCGGCAGACCGCCTTTGCCGCCCAAGGCGCCCCGCATCATCTGCTTGAGCATCCCGCCTTTGCCCATTTTGCCGATCTTCTTCATCATGTCGGCCATCTGGCGGTGCTGCTTCAACAGTTTGTTCAATTCGGACACTTCCAGACCCGCCCCGGCTGCGACCCGCTTTTTGCGGCTGGCCTGCATCAGGTCCGGATTGGCGCGTTCCCGTTTGGTCATGGAATTGATCAGCGCGATCTGGCGCTTGAGGATGCTATCGTCCAGACCGGCGGCATCCATCTGCTTTTGCATTTTGCCCATGCCGGGCATCATGCCCATCAGGCCTTCCATGCCGCCCATCTTCATCATCTGTTCCAGCTGCATTTTCAGGTCGTTCATATTGAACAGACCCTTCTGGAACCGCTTCATCATCCGCTCGGCCTGTTCGGCCTCGATGGTTTGCTGGGCCTTTTCAACAAGGGCCACGATATCGCCCATGCCGAGGATGCGGCCGGCGACGCGGGACGGTTCGAAGGTTTCGATCGCGTCCATCTTTTCGCCGAGGCCGACGAACCGGATCGGCTTGCCGGTGATCGCCCGCATCGACAGGGCGGCACCGCCGCGCCCGTCGCCGTCCATACGGGTCAGGACAACGCCCGTGACCCCGATCTTGTCGTCGAATTCGGTCGCGACATTCACAGCGTCCTGACCGGTCAGACCATCGACAACCAAAAGCGTTTCACGCGGTTTGACCACGTCGCGCACATCGGCGGCCTGCTGGATCAGTTCCGCGTCAATATGCAGACGCCCCGCGGTGTCGAGCATATAGACATCATAGCCGCCAAGGCTGGCTTGGGTTTTCGCCCGTTTGGCGATCTGAACCGGGGTTTCGCCTTTGACGATCGGCAGGGTGTCCACACCGATCTGGGTGCCCAGGATCGCCAGCTGTTCCATCGCCGCAGGCCGGTTGGTATCGAGCGAAGCCATAAGGACCCGCTTGCCGTCGCGGTCTTTCATCCGCTTGGCGAGCTTGGCTGTGGTCGTCGTCTTGCCGGACCCCTGCAAACCCACCATCAGGATGGGTGCAGGCGGGTTGTCGATCTTGAGGTCACCCGCGTCATCATCGCCAGCAAGCACATGCACCAATTCGTCATGCACAATCTTAACGACCTGCTGGCCGGGGGTGATCGATTTGGTAACGGCTTGTCCCGTCGCCTTTGCCTCGACCGCTTTGATAAAGTCGCGGGCAACAGGCAGCGATACGTCGGCCTCTAGCAGGGCAACGCGAACTTCGCGCAGCGCGGTTTTGACGTCGTCTTCGGACAGGGCGCCTTGTTTGGTCAGCCTGTCGAAAACACCACCAAGGCGTTCTGAAAGGGATTCAAACATCGTATGGCCTCCTAAGCCGATTTCAGTCTGGCAACAGGTAAGCACCCATGCCGTAAAACACAAATGCGCCCACGGGCACATAAAAGCAGTAGCGCGCCCACGGGCGCGACGCGCTGGTGGACGGCGATCCCCGCAAATGGGCAGGGACCGGAAGGCTGGCTTCCGGGATTTCAGGCGCATTTACGCGCGCACGGGGCCTGAGTCAAGCTGGCGGGGGTTTTTCCCTTGAAGACTGGGTTCGTTGCGCCAGATGATCAGGTCTAGAGAAAATTGGATGGTGGGACATGGCCGGAAAAGTGTTGATCTTGGGCAGCGGCCCTTCGGTGCTGGCGGCCCGCGACTGGGCTATCCTGCCCTTTGACTATATCGTTGCGATCAACAACGCCTGGGCCGTTCGGCCCGAATGGACCCACCACATCCACCCCGAGGATTTCCCGCCCGAACGGCGGCCAACGGACATTGGGCCAAAGCAAAAGGTAATCACCGCCGCCGACTATGTCGAAGTGCAGAACCGCTATGGCGGTTTCGTCTATGCAGGCGGAACGATGGCCTTTACCGCCGCTTATTGGGCCTTGGGTGCGCTGCGCCCTGACAAGATTGCCTTTCTTGGCTGCGATATGGTTTATCCCGCGACCGGAAACACCCATTTCTATGGCACGGGCACCGCTGATCCGTTGCGCGACGATATCTCGCTCAGGTCCCTTCCGGCCAAGGCGCGCAGATTTCAGGCGTTGGCCGCCAGACAGGGCTGCGTCAGTGTGAACCTTAGCACCGAACTGTCGGTTCTGCCTTATCCCCGGTTGGCAATTGATGCGCTTAATCGCGCGCCATCCGCTGACCTTGGACAGCCCGATCTGGTGGATCGCGCGCTGCGGCAGGAAGAAACAGCAGGCTATTTCGTGCCTTCGGGGCGCTATTGGCTGGAACAGGATCGTTTTGATCCGTCTGTCATCGACACGATCGACTCTGCTTGGCTAAAGGCGTTCGAGATCTGAAATCCAGACTTGCGTCAGTGAACAATAAGTATCAGATTGACCCTGTAATGTGTGTCAGCGCACATCAATGCAGGGGTGACCATGGATAATTGGGACGAAATCCGCACGGCCTATCAGGTTGCCCGCTTGGGCACGGTTAGCGGGGCGGCCGAAGTACTGGGCGTCCATCATGCGACGGTGATCCGGCATATCGACGCGCTAGAGGACCGCCTAGGTGTGAAGCTGTTCCAGCGCCATTCGCGCGGGTATACGGCGACCGAGGCCGGGCAGGACCTGTTGCAGGTCGCCAAGGCGACAGACGATCAGTTCGCGCAACTCGCCAGTCGGATCAAAGGGCAGGGTGACGGATTAGAGGGTGAACTGGTGATCACGTCGCTTGCCGGATTGTCGCCTTTGATCACGCCGGTTCTGGTCGGGTTCCGCCGCGAAAACCCTGATATCCGCATTCGGTTCCTGACCGATAACAGGTTGTTCCGGCTCGAATACGGCGAAGCGCATATCGCCATTCGCGCCGGAGAGGCACCCGACCAACCCGACAATGTCGTGCAACCGTTCTTTTCGCAAAGGGTCGCGCTGGTTGCGTCGCGGGCCTATGTCGATGAATTCGGGCTGCCCGAGGGGCCGGATGATTTTGCCCGACATTCTTTTATAGGGCCGGAAAGCGCCGAAAATCGCGCGCCGTTCAATCGTTGGCTTACCCAGAACGTGCCCGCGGACCGGATCGTCTATCGCGCCTCGGACAACAACGTCCTGATTGATGCGGTGACCGCCGGCGCGGGGATCGGGTTTGTGCCCATCTGGGAAAAACACCGCCGCCCCGATCTGGTCGAGGTTATGGCGCCACAAGACGAATGGTCGGCGCCGTTCTGGTTGGTGACCCATGTAGACCTTCACCGAACGGCCAAGGTTCAGGCGTTTCTGAAATACATCAAGACCGCTGCCAAAGGATGGACCTGCTGATGACCGCCTCCCGTCAGGGCCATTTGGCCATGCTGTTGTTTTCGGCGCTTGTGGCGGGATCGTTTTCATTGGGCTCGATGGCGGCCAATCTGATCGCCCCAGCGGCGCTGAATTCAGCACGGTTCTGGATCGCGGCGCTGGTGATCGGGTCGGTGGCAGCAGCCACCGGAAAATTGCGGCGCGACTATTTCCGCGCGCCATGGCGGTTCGCGGTTCTGGGCGGACTGTTTGCAGTCTATTTCGTGCTGATGTTCGAAGGCCTGAAAACCGCCCCGCCTGTCAGCACGGCGGCGGTTTTCACGCTAACGCCGCTTATGTCAGGCTTGGTGGGATGGGTGCTGCTCCGCCAAATCATGACGCCGCGTGTCGCGCTGGCCCTAACAGTCGGGGGCGCCGGGGCAATTTGGGTGATCTTCCGCGCCGATTTGGATGCACTGCGGGCTTTTGCGGTCGGGCGGGGGGAAATGATCTATTTCTGGGGCTGCGTCAGCCATGCGATCTATACGCCGATGGTGCGCAAGCTGAACCGCGGTGAACCTGCGGTGGCCTTTACCTTTGGCATGTTGATCGCGGGCGGGATCATCCTGACCGCCTATGGCTGGTCCGATGTTCGCGAAACCGATTGGGCGCACCTTCCGGCAATCGTCTGGATCACGCTGCTATACGTCGCGATTTTTGCCAGTTCGGCGACCTTTGTCCTGCTGCAATTCTCGTCGCTGCGGCTGCCATCATCTAAGGTCATGGCCTATACCTATCTGACACCTTCGTGGGTGATCCTTTGGGAATACTCGCTTCATGGCGCTGTGCCGCCTGTGCTGGTTCTGGGCGGTATCGGGCTGACCATTCTGGCCCTTTGGATGTTGCTAAAGGACTAGCCGATCGTCGGGTCCAGTTCTGGCCCCAATTCTGTTTCCAGAAACTTTTCGAATGCATCAAGGTCGAGGCCACCCATCTGCCCGAACCCTTGCATCCAGATGCTTGCCTCGCGCAGGGCGTCGGGTTCGAGTTTGCACCACTTCACGCGGCCACGCTTTTCCTGACTAATCAGGCCAGCATCGGCGAGGACGGTCAGGTGTTTGGAAATCGCGGCCAGGGACATCGCAAAAGGTTCGGCCACATCGGTGACGGCCATGTCATCCTCGAGCAGCATAGCAAGGATCGCCCGACGGGTCGGGTCGGCAAGGGCTGCAAAGACAGTGTCGAGCGCATCGGTCATACCAGATGATCAATCGCGTCGATTGGCAAAAGTCAACTGAATGGTTGAATAACGAAAAACACCGAATTCGGGGCGCTTGCACGCTGCGACAGCTTGTCCGGCTTGGTCTGGCTGCGGGGTTATATATGCAAAATCAACAGGATAAACCGAAACCATGTGGTTGAATGTCCGGCTTGACTCACTCGGCCTGCAAACGTAGCTAGTCGACAACTCTGAATGGGGTGTTTGAACATGTCAGATCCGACCGATGGCGACCGGCTTAAGGCGCTCGAGGAGCGGATCGCGCAGATGAAAGTCAGCGCCGAACCCGAACACCACATGAAGAAGGACTATTCGCAGGCGCAGCTTGCATGGCGGATGGTTATCGAACTTGTTGCCGGTCTGGGGATCGGTTTTGTCATCGGTTACGGCTTGGATACCCTGTTCGGGACCCTGCCGATCTTTCTGGTGATATTCATATTTCTGGGCTTGGCCGCTGGTGTAAAAACCATGATGCGCTCGGCACAGGAGATACAGTCGAAACAGTTGGCCAAAGAGGCTGGCGAAGATAGGGACGAACGACGTGGCTGAAGAAGCACATGGTGAAAGCACCGGACTGGTTTTCCACCCGCTGGACCAGTTCAAAATCCACCCTCTGTTCGGTGACGGGCCGATCCACTGGTACACGATCACCAACGTGACCCTGTGGATGGCGATTGCCGTCGTGGGGATCGTGGCACTGTTTGTCTTTGGTAGCCGTGGGCGTGCGATTGTTCCGACACGCACCCAATCGATCGGCGAACTGATCTACGGCTTTATCTACAAGATGGTCGAGGACGTGACCGGCAAGGATGGGGTGAAGTATTTCCCCTACATCATGACGCTGTTCCTATTCATCCTGTTTGCGAACTTCCTCGGGTTGATCCCGATGTCGTTCACCACCACGTCGCATATCGCTGTGACGGCTGTTCTGGGCTTTGGCGTGTTCCTGACCGTCACCCTGATCGGTCTGTATAAGCACGGTCTGCACTTCCTCGGTCTGTTCTGGATGTCGGATGCGCCGGCGATCCTGCGCCCGATCATCGCGATCATCGAGGTGATTTCCTACTTTGTTCGTCCGGTCAGCCACTCGATCCGTCTTGCCGGCAACATCATGGCAGGGCACGCCGTTATCAAAGTGTTCGCAGGCTTTGCCGCGATCGCGCTGATCTCGCCGGTGTCGATCCTCGCTATCACCGCAATCTATGGTCTTGAGGTCCTCGTGGCAGGTATCCAAGCCTATGTGTTCACCATTCTGACCTGCGTTTACCTCAAAGACGCGCTCCACCCGGGGCACTAAGGTCCGGATTTCGAAATTATCACCACTATTCCATCGTAAGGAGAAAATCATGGAAGGCGATATCGCACAACTCGGCCAATTCGTTGGCGCAGGTCTCGCAGCAATCGGTTCCGGCGCTGCCGCTATCGGTGTTGGCCACGTTGCTGGCAACTACCTCGCAGGCGCTCTGCGCAATCCGTCGGCAGCTGCTTCGCAGACCGCCACCCTCTTCATCGGCCTTGCATTCGCCGAAGCTCTGGGGATCTTCTCGTTCCTCGTCGCGCTTCTGCTGATGTTCGCAGTCTAAGACCAAGACGTGTCCTTACGGCCGGGGCGCGCGACGGTTACGTCGTGCCCCCGGTGACACTTTCAGGTCCGACGGAGAGACGAGATGGCAGGCGAAGCTACAACAGTCGAACACGCCGCAGACGCGGCAGGGCACGCAGCTGAATCTGCTGGGATGCCGCAACTCGACTTTTCCACATTCCCGAACCAGATTTTCTGGCTCTTGGTCACGCTCGTCGTGATCTACCTCGTGCTGAGCCGTGTTGCCCTTCCTCGCATTGGCGGGGTTCTGGCAGAACGTGCTGGCTCGATCACCAACGATATCGCCGCAGCGGAAGAGCTGAAGGAAAAGGCAGTCGAGGCTGAAGCCGCCTATGACAAAGCCCTTGCCGACGCACGCGCCGAAGCGGCCCGCATCGTCGCAGATGCAAAAGCTGAAATTCAGGCTGAACTGGATGTCGAACTGAAAAAGGCCGACGCCCAGATTGCTGCCAAGACTGCCGAAAGCGAAAAGGCGATTGCCGAAATTCGTGCCGGCGCCGTCAAGAGCGTTACCGAAGTCGCCAAAGCAACCGCGAAAGAAATCGTGTCTGCGCTGGGTGGTTCGGCCGATGCCAAGACAATCACCGCTGCCGTTACGGCACGGATGAAAGGGTAAGTCAGATGAAAAAACTTCTCGCCCTTACTCTTGCAGTTGCCGCATCGCCCGCATTCGCCGCGACTGGCCCGTTCATTTCGCTGCACAACACGAACTTTATCGTTCTGTTGGCTTTCATCCTCTTTATCGGCGTCCTGCTCTATTTCAAGGTGCCGTCCAAAGTAGGTGAGATGCTGGACAAGCGCGCTGCAGGGATCAAAGCCGATCTCGAAGCTGCCAAGGCCCTGCGTGAAGAAGCCCAGGCGCTGCTTGCCTCTTACGAGCGTAAGCAGAAAGAAGTGAAAGAACAGTCAGAGCGTATCGTCGCATCGGCCAAGGAAGAGGCCGCCAAGGCCGCTGCCCAAGCCAAAGCAGATATCGCTTCTTCTGTGACGCGCCGTCTGGCCGCCGCCGAAGAGCAGATCGCAAGCGCCCAAAGCGCTGCCATCAAAGAAGTCCGCGATCAGGCGATTGTGGTCGCCGTTGGTGCCGCGCAGGATGTGATCGCCAAGTCGATGACCGCTGCCGACAGCAACAAGCTGATCGACGACGCCATCAGCACCGTTGGCGCCAAGCTGCACTGATCTTTCATCCGTCAGGATCGAAATAGAAAACCCCGCCCGACAGTGTCGCGGCGGGGTTTTTCGTGGGTCAGGCCAATGCTTAACGATTGAATTCGTGTTCGAACCGCTTGCGGGCAATGGCTTCGTTCTTTTCCGCCTTTTGCTGGATCATGAGCGAGTTTTCCACAAAATCGAGATGAGCCGCCACTGCGGCGCGGGCTCCGGCAGGGTCCCGTGCCTGAAGCGCCGCGTTGATTGTCCGATGTTGGTCCAACAGGGTTTCCCGCGTTGTCCTTTGGCGAAACATCATCTGGCGGTTATAGAACACACCTTCGCGCAGCAGCTGATACATGGACCGCATCATGTGCAGCATGATGACATTATGGCTCGCCTCGATAATCGCGAGATGGAAATCGGCATCCAGCCCTGCCTCGTCGGTCGGGTTCCGTTTGGTGTGGGCCGCCTCCATCTTGCGGAAAATCATGTCGATAACTTGCAGGTCGGTGTCGGAACCCATCTGTGCCGCGCGTTCAGCCGCTAGCCCTTCCATGTCGCGACGAAAGGCGATGTAGTCGAACACCGCCTCTTCGTGGCTGGCAAAGAGTTTGACCAAAGCGTCCGAAAATGCCGACCCTAGAACATCGGCCACAAAAACGCCGGACCCTGCCTTGCTGACCAACAGCGACCGTTCCTGCAGGTCTGCCAAGGCCTCGCGGAGAGAGGGGCGGGATACCCCCATTTTTTCTGCCAGTTCCCTCTCCGAAGGGAGCCTTTCCCCAGGCCGCAAAATGCCCCTTAGGATCAGACCCTCAATCTGGTGAACGACTTCACCGCTCAGTTTTTCCTGTACGATCCGTTCAAATGGCATGTCGGGTTCCGATCGGGCTTTGGTCAGAATATATGACCACTGGACCGTGCGGACAACCACCCGACATAGAAAAGGCCGCGCATTGCTGCGCGGCCAACACTCGTTAATGCAACTGTGACTTAGCTGTTCGGCGTGATGATGATTTCGACACGGCGGTTCTGTTGGCGGCCTTGCGCAGTCAAATTATCGGCAATCGGGCGGTCTTCGCCGATGCCGATTGCCCGGACGCGAGCAGCCGACACACCGGAATTGATCAGGACCGAGGCGACAGCCTGCGCGCGGCGCTGGGACAGATCGAGGTTATAGGCGGCGGCGCCGACATTGTCGGTGTGGCCCAGAACGTTCACTGTCGTATTGGGGTAACGGTTGAGGCTACCGGCAAGGGTATAGAGATCATTTTGCATGGAACCGGTCAGCGACGTCGAATTGGTCGCAAAGAGGATGTCCTGCGGCAGGGTCACAATCAGCTGCGAACCAGTATTCACGATCCCGACCTGACCGCCCATCTGCTGGCGCAGTTCGGCCTCTTGCTGGTCGAGCTGCTGCCCCCCGATGGCGCCGATGCCACCACCGATAAGGGCGCCAAGCACGGCTCCGCGGCGGCGTTCTTCGACGGTATCACCCGCGGCAATACCCACCAAGGCGCCCAAAGCAGCGCCAGTTGCAGCGCCGGTCTGGGTGTTGCGGTTGGGGTTGTTGGGGTCGGTCATCTCGCAGCCCGAAACGGCCAGAACGGCGAGGGTAGCTGCGGTCAGCGAAAATTTTGCAATGGTCATTTCAGTATCCAAAGGTTGTTTGGCGGGCAGAACCGCCCGTTGATAGGTCGTCATATGCGCTATCTGGCGTTGTTATCCAATAACGAGCGGAAAAAGCAGCGGGACTTTGCCGTCAACCGGCGTCTGCGCGAGCGCCTTCCCAAGCCAAAAGCGCACGTTTCACTGGAAGCCCCCAATGATAGCCACCTAGCGCACCGGATTTCCGCAAAGCCCTGTGGCAGGGGATTAGCCAACTGATCGGATTGCGGCCTACGGCGGTTCCAACCGCGCGCACGGCCTTGGGCGTTCCGATGGCTTGGGCGATCTCGGAATAGGTGGTGACCTGTCCTGACGGCACGGCCAAAAGGGCCTCCCACACCTTGATCTGGAAAGGTGCCCCGATCAGGTAAAGTGGTGCTTTGTCGCCACCATCCAGCCGCGATTCGCCAAAGGCCGCTTGCACCCAAGGCGCCAACATCGCGGCATCTTCGACAAAGGTCGCCCGGGGCCAGCGGTTGATCAGGTCGGACATGGCCCAGTCACGGCCAAATTCTGCCTCGAACCCTATGCCGCAAATGCCCTTGTCGGTTCCCATGACCAAGGCCGGCCCAAAGGGGCTATCGAACCAGCCGTAAGAGATGACCAACCCAGAACCCTGCAGCGCATAGTCACCGGGCGTCATTGCCTCCCACCGCAGGAACAGGTCGTGCAGCCTGCCACCCCCCGACAGACCGACAGCATCTGCTGTGGCGAGCGTTGTGAAATTGTTCTGCAACAGGGATCGGGCATGATCCAGCGTCAGGTATTGCTGATAGCGCTTTGGCGATACGCCCACCCAGCGGGAAAAGACCCGTTGGAAATGTGGCGCGCTCATCCCGATGCGGGCGGCAAGATCCTCCAGCGTCAGCTGTTGTGCGGGGTCGTCATCTATCGCCGCAATTGCGCGTTGCATGACTTTGTAATGATAGCGGTCATCCTGTTCCATGGCCCAACATTATGCCCCCTTGGCCCGCCCCGCGACCCGAATTTTGCGTATCCGTGGCTTGCCCTTGTGAATTGGTCGGGGCATAGCAAATGTCATGGCTAAGCAGATGAATTATCATACCCTGCGTGAGATTTTCACGCGCTTCCGGACGGCAGAGGCCGAACCGAAGGGTGAATTGCACCATGTCAACGCCTATACGCTGGTCGTCGCTGTGGCCCTGTCCGCGCAAGCCACCGACGCTGGCGTGAACAAGGCGACCGCCAAACTGTTTGAAATCGCCGACACGCCTGAAAAGATGCTGGCCCTGGGCGAGGAAGGCCTGACCGAACATATCAAGACGATTGGTCTGTTCCGGCAAAAGGCCAAGAACGTGATCAAGCTGAGCCGGATACTCGTCGACGAATACGGTGGCGAGGTTCCCAATTCGCGGGCCGCGTTGCAGTCCTTGCCCGGTGTCGGGCGCAAGACGGCAAATGTCGTCCTGAACATGTGGTGGAAATTGCCGGCACAGGCGGTCGACACCCATATCTTTCGCGTCGGCAATCGCACCGGCATTGCCCCCGGCCGCGATGTGGACGCTGTCGAACGCGCGGTCGAGGATAATATCCCCGCCGATTTCCAGCAGCACGCCCATCACTGGCTGATCCTGCATGGCCGCTATACCTGTGTGGCCCGTAACCCCAAATGCGCGGCGTGTCTGATCCGCGATCTATGCGAATTCGAGGACAAGAATCTATGACCTACCAAATCATCGGTATCGGCAATGCAATCGTCGATGTAATCGGCCATGCCAATGATATGTTCCTCGACCAGATGGGCATTGAAAAAGGCATCATGCAGCTGGTGGATCGCGACCGTGCAGAACTTCTATATGCCGCGATGCGCGACCGGACCGAAACCCCCGGCGGGTCGGTTGGCAACACGATTGCGGGCATCGGGGCCTTGGGCCTTTCGACAGCTTTCATCGGCAAAGTGCGCGACGATGCCTTGGGTCGGTTTTTCGCCGATGCGCTGGCGGCATCGGGCACGGCCTTTCCTTTGCCGCCGCAAAAGGTCGATCTGCCGACGTCGCGGTCGATGATCTTTGTCTCGCCCGATGGCGAACGGTCGATGAACACCTATCTTGGGGCGGGCGCCGATATTTCGTCGGCGGATGTGCCGGATATTTTCGCGGGCGCTGACATCCTGTTTCTTGAAGGGTATCTGTTCGACAAACCGGAAGGCAAAACCGCCTTTATCGAGGCCGCTGCCCGGATCAAGGCCGCCGGCGGCCGGGCGGCGATCACCATCTCGGACCCTTTCTGCGCGGACCGCCACCGCGACGATTTCCAGTCGCTGATCGCAGGCGACGTCGACATTGCCATCGGCAACGAGGCCGAATGGAAGACGCTGTATCAGACGGACGATCTCGAATCCGCATTGGCCCGCGCATCTGCAGCCTGTGACATTGTGGCCTGCACGAGGTCGGGGCAATCGGTGCTGGTTCTAAGCGGCGATGCAAGGGCAGAGGCCCCCGTCACCCCCGTCACCCCCGTTGATGCGACTGGCGCAGGCGATCAGTTCGCTGCGGGTTTCCTGTTTGGGGTGGCGACGGGACGCGACCTCGAAACCGCGGCGCGGATGGGCGTTCTGTGCGCGGCCGAGGTGATCGGTCATATCGGGCCGCGCCCCGAAACAGATATGAAAGCGGCCTTTGCTGCCGCTGGTCTGCTCTAGAGCTGTCGCACAGGGCGGGCCTACCTAGACATAGGCCCCCATCGGCGCGAACTGCCGTGCGTCAGCGCGGTTCCAGCGGGTCAGATAACCAAAGCCCACGTCCTCGCCTCGCAATAGAAACCCTTCGGGAAGATAGGGGTAAACCTCGTCCCCGGTCTTCATCGCGCGGTCACGTTCGCGGATCAAAAGGTGATGGGGGAGGAAGCCTGACGGATGCGCGAGCCCGGCCGCACCCGTCATCTCGCCCAAGGCCTTGAGCGTATTGCGATGGAAATTTCCGACCCGTTCGGTTTTGGTCGGAACGTCCAGCGCCTGACTGCGGAGAGGGTCCTGCGTGGCAACACCGACAGGGCAGCGGTTGGTATGACAGGCCTGTGCCTGAATGCAGCCGACGGCGAACATGAACCCCCGCGCGGAATTGGCCCAGTCGGCGCCAAGGGCGAGCGCCTTGGCAATATCAAAAGCGGTGACGAGTTTGCCGCTTGCGCCCAGCTTGATCCGGTCACGCAGCCCCGCCCCGCGTAGGGTGTTATGCGCAAAGGTCAGACCTTCGACCAAAGGCATGCCCACATGGTTCGCGAATTCCAAGGGCGCGGCACCTGTCCCGCCTTCTTTGCCGTCGATGACGATGAAATCCGGCGTGATGCCGGTTTCCAGCATCGCCTTGACCATACACATGAATTCGCGCCGGTGCCCTATGCATAGTTTGAACCCGACGGGTTTGCCCCCCGACAGATCGCGCAGCTGCTTGATAAAGGCCATGAATTCCAACGGGGTCGAAAAAGCGGAATGGCTGGCGGGCGATACGCAATCGGTGCCAATCGGCACGCCCCGCGCCTCGGCAATTTCGGCGGTGACCTTGGCCCCGGGTAGAACCCCGCCGTGGCCGGGTTTCGCGCCCTGACTGAGTTTGATTTCGATCATCTTGACCTGAGGGTTCGATGCGGTTTCGACAAATTTATCAGGGTCAAAACCCCCATCGGCCGCACGGCAGCCGAAATAGCCAGACCCGATTTCCCAGATCAGGTCGCCGCCGCCCTGTTTGTGATAGCGGCTGATCCCCCCTTCGCCGGTGTCATGGGCAAAGCCGCCAATCCGCGCCCCATTGTTCAGCGCCGAAATGGCATTGGCCGACAGCGCCCCAAAGCTCATGGCCGAGATATTGTAGATCGAGGCGGAATAAGGCTGTTTGCAATCTGGCCCGCCCACCATGACGCGGAAATCGGTATCTTCGATGTGAATGGGCTGCACCGAATGGGTGATCCATTCATAGCCCGCATCATAGACCCGCAGCTTTGTGCCAAAGGGGCGTTTATCTTCGACGTTTTTGGCGCGTTGATAGATGATCGACCGTTTGTCGCGTGAAAACGGTTCTTCGTCTTGGTCGTTTTCGATCAGATACTGGCGGATCTCGGGGCGGATACCTTCGAACAGGAACCGCATGTGACCTAGGATCGGATAGTTCCGCAAAATCGCATGGGTCTTTTGCCGCAGGTCCATGATGCCGACCAGCAACAGCCAGCCAAACAGCACCACCCCGATCCAGAACCAACTGCTGAACTGCAACATGATCAACGACGCGATCGCAAGCGCGGCCACAACCGCAAGCGCCGTGTATCGTTCCAAAGATCCGATCCGCTTCATAACATCCCCCCGTTCATTCGAGGTGACTGTTCCACAGACCGGCCCGATTCGTCACCCGCTCAGGTCAAATTGCAGTCTTGCCCGATTCTGGTTAACGAAGTTCTTTGCGGATCACGACCTTGAGACCAGACCAGATATCAGAAACGGCGCAGACTTTGACATCGACCAAGCCAAGCGGAAGCGCGACGTCCCTTAGCCGGTCTTCGACGATATCGGTGGGCAGGCCCGATGCTTTTTTCGGCCAAGACAGCCAGATCATCCCGTCGCGCGACATCAGATCCAGCGCATCGGCAAGGCAGGTTTCGACCTGTGCAATCCAAGGGGTGAACAGATGGATGAAATCACAGCCCTGTCGCAGCGGGCCCCAATTTGCGGCGGGACCCTCTGCAATCCAGTCAAAATAGTTCGCAGGCGGATCAATAACTGCGGCCGACATCCCGGGTTTGATCCCCAGCTTCTTCCAAAGCGGCGTGCCGGAATAGCCCGCCATTATTCGCCGAGCTTGGCGTGCACCTCGACAAGGTCGATCGGCCCTGTGGGCATTTTGTTTGCCGGATTGTCAAAGTCGTATTTGAAGAGCTGGAAATCCTTTTTGTAGATTTCCCACATCAGATGTTTTGACAGGTCGTCAAAATAGTCTTCGACCGGATGCGCGCGTTTGGGACCGTGGCCTTCACTTTCGTTGAACCGTGGGATCTTTTTCAGATCGATCTTCTTGGGGGTCTTGATGTGGTTCAGGACGTCTTGCATCCCTTCGTTAAAGCTTTCGGTCCAGAAAATATTGTCATAAGACCCGCCGTTCACGATGAAGGTCGAGATATGGCCAGACATGGCCGACCAGTGGATATCGGGTTCCATCGGGCGGCGGAACTTGATGGTGTCGCGCGCGAACAGCAGGAAACGGCGGAACGACTTGATCTGGTCAAAGTCGAAATTGTCTTCGGGGCTGCCGACCTCGATCCCGTATTTCTGGATCAAGAGGGGGACAAGATTGCCCCGATAGCGTTTGCCGTTGCGTTGGATGCCGCAGATCTTGTCAAAAAACGATGACAGGATGCGCTGATAAGGGTTGCGCACGCAGGTGAACGAATAGGATTTGTGTTCCTTGACGTTCTTTTCGATCAGCTGCTGGCTGCCCTCTTGCGCCCATTTGTGCATGCCAGACGTTGAATCGTGGATGTCCCCGTCAAAGAACTTGCCATGATCCGAGTAGAACATGATCTGGCCAATCGTCGAACAGGCGCACTTTGGCACCACGCGGTAGACCACGCTTTCGCTCTCTGTCATCCAAGTGCCGGGAAATCCCATGTGCCGTCTCCGTTTCAGCCTTGCAGGATCCTTTTAGTGGGATCTGTGTAAAAGGTAATTACCAATATTGAAAAACAAAGCCTGTTTATTCAACGGCTCTTTAGGCTATCAAGAGACAACGTTAGAAATAACAGGCCGCAAGTACCCCCTATGGCTCGTATCGCCTTTATCCTGCTTTGTCACAAAGACCCTGACGCGATTGTCCAGCAGGCCGAACAGCTAACGGCTGTTGGCGACTATATTTCCATCCACTTTGACGCACAGGCCCCGAAATCGGCCTATGAGCGGATTCAAAATGGCCTGAAGGACAACCCCAACGTGACCTATGCGACCAAGCGCATCAAGTGCGGCTGGGGTGCGTGGTCACTGGTGCAGGCAACCCTTTATGCTGTCGAGGCCGCGGTCGAGGCTTTTCCCCGCGCGACCCATTTCTACATGGTGTCGGGCGATTGCATGGCGATCAAATCCGCCGATTTCGCCCACAAGTTTCTGGATTCCGCCGACGTCGACTATATCGAGAGCTTTGATTATTTCGAAAGCGACTGGATCAAGACAGGCATGAAGGAAGAACGCCTGATCTATCGCCACTGGTTCAATGAACGGACCCAGAAACGGCGGTTCTACTGGTCGTTCTGGACCCAGCGCCGATTGGGACTGACCCGCGAAATTCCGGCGGATATCCAAGTGCAGATCGGGTCGCAATGGTGGTGCCTGCGCCGTCGCACCATCGAATGGATTCTGGATTTTACGCGCGAACGCAAAGATGTGATGCGGTTTTTCCGGACGACCTGGATTCCCGACGAAACCTTTTTCCAGACACTTGTCCGCCACCTAGTGCCGGAAAAGGAAATCCAAACACGGACGCTGACGTTCTTGATGTTCACCGACTATGGGATGCCGGTGACCTTTTACAACGACCACTATGACCTGCTGCTTAGCCAGGACAGCCTGTTCGCCCGCAAGATCAGCCCCGAGGCGACCGATCTGAAAAAGCGGTTGGGCAAGCTTTATGCGTCAGGCCGCACCGATTTCAAAGTCTCGAACGAAGGTAGGGGCCTGTTCAAGTTTCTGACGGGACGCGGCCGGATCGGGCGGCGGTTCGTTCCGCGATTTTGGGAAACCGAAGCCAGTCTGGGGCGTGAGCGCGAACTGCTGATTGTGGCGTGTAAAAAGTGGCACGTCGCAAAGCGTTTGTTGGGGTCGATAAGACATCACACCAGCATTCCGGTGGTGGATTACCTGTTTAACGAAGAGGGAACGCCACTGCCGGATTTGGGCGGTATTCAGGCCACCATCGCAAAACGGACCCGTCACCGCCGCGCACTGATGCGGATGCTGTTCGACTATTTCGAAACCGACCGGCTGATCATCTGTCTGGACACGGCTTCGATCGACCTGATGCAGGACTTTTTCTCGGATCGGTCGACGACCCGCCTGCTCGAGATTGAATGCGATTTTACCGATGAATATCTGGCCGGTCATGCCAAGCGCGTCGGGCTGGCGGGCGAGGAAACATCGCCTGAAACGCTGGCCCAGCTTTTGCCGACGATCCGCTATGATGTGACCTTTGAAAGCGATCGCATCCGTGACGCAGGCTTTGCCAACCATCTGCGGATCCGTGAATCGGTCGAACCCGAAGAGAATGTCGCCGCGATCGAAAGGTTCCTTTCGGTATCGTCCGGCGTCGCCCGCAGCATCGCGCAGACACCCTATCTATTTGTTGACTGAGGCCCGAAATGGAATTCACTTACGATCCGCAAAACATCTTTGCCCGCATCTTGCGCAAGGAAATCCCGAACAGCACCGTTTATGAAAATGACCATGCCTTGGCGTTTCACGATATCGCCCCCGGTGCGCCGGTGCATGTTCTGGTGATCCCCAAAGGGCCCTATGTCAGCCTTGACCACTTTGCCCGCGATGCGTCGCCCGCCGAACAGGTCGGGTTCATGCAGGCCGTGGCCGAAGTGTGCCGCATTTCCGGCGTCAAGGAAGGGTTCCGTGCGATTGCGAATACCCGCAGCCATGGTGTGCAGGACGTGCCGCATTTCCATTTGCACATCATCGGTGGCAAGCGGCTGGGTCGGATGCTGCCCAACGTCGACTGACCTATTTGCCCGAGGTCAGTGACAGGAACACATCCTCTAGATTGGCCTCTTGGGTCTTGACGTCCTTGATCGCGATACCCGCGTTGCGCACCGCTGCCAGAACCTTTTCTGCCGGCGTTTCCGCAGTTTTGTAGGTGAAAACCAAAGCGCCGTCGTGGCGCAGCTTGGCTGTGATGCCTTGGGGCATATCCGGCAGGTCGCAGGGCGTTTCGGGGACAACGACCATTGTCTTGCCATCCAGCCGCGACAGCAGATTTCCCGTCGTGTCACGGGTGATCAGTTTGCCGTGGTTGATGATCGCGATTTCGTCGCACATCGCCTCGGCCTCTTCGAGGTAATGGGTCGTCAGGATAATGGTCATGCCCTGTTCGTTCAGCCGCCGCACATTCGCCCAGAGCATGTTGCGCAGTTCGATGTCGACGCCCGCTGTCGGTTCGTCCAGCACAAGGATCTGCGGCGAATGCACCAGCGCCTTGCCCAAAAGCAACCGCCGCCGCATCCCGCCCGACAGCGACCGGGCATAGGCATCGGCCTTGTCCGTCAGGCCAATCAGTTCAAGGATCGCATCGGTTCGGCGCTGGGCCTTGGGGACCCCGTATAGGCCCGCCTGCACCTCGAGGCTGCCACGCGGTGTAAAGAAGGGGTCGAGGTTGGGTTCCTGCGGCATGATCCCGATGGATGCCCGCGATTGGCGGGGGTTCACATCCTGATCAAAACCCCAGATCTTGACCGACCCCGCCGATTTGATCACCAGTCCGGCGAGGATATTGATCAGCGTCGACTTGCCAGCGCCATTCGGCCCCAGCAGGCCAAAGATCGACCCACGCGGGATCGCCAGATCGATGCCGCTCAGCGCGGTCTTGGCAGCGCTGCGCCCCGTCGCGGCATAGGTCTTGTGAAGTCCGGCGATTTCGATCGCGTTTTCAGCGGTCTGTTCGGTCATTGTGCGTCTTTCCCGTCTTGCCCGTGCGGCAGGGTCCTATAGAATGCCGCGTGATCTATGACGGCCCCAGCGGCCCCCTGCAAGACTGATAGGCTGAAACATGACACTTCCGGCGCCCGAGACCAAGATTGTAGATTCTTATCGCATCGCCTGCGACGGCGGCGTCGGTGCCTTGGGCCATCCCCGCGTCTGGCTGTCTGTTCCGCATGACAAAGGCTGGGTCGAATGCCCCTATTGCGATTGCCGCTTTGTCGTTGGTGAAGAAGCAAAAGCAGGGCACTGATGCGCCGTATCGCCCTGCGATGCATTGCAGGGCTATTGGGAGTAATCGCTGTCTATTTCGGGGCCGCCGTTCTGGGGGCCCTTTTTTCATCTGGGCCACGGTCCGACTTTCAGACCTATGAATTTGGGCTGGTGACCTAGCGTCGGATCAGTTCCCACCTCCGCGCGCCGCATCATATTCCGGGTCGGCACCCGGCACAGGGTCATAGCCATGTCCGCCCCAAGGGTGGCAGCTGCAAATGCGGCGGGCAGATAGATAGCCGCCCTTGATGGCGCCGTGGCGCTCCAGCGCCTCCATCGTATAGGCGGAACAGGTGGGTTGATACCGGCAGCCGTGCCCAACCCAAGGCGACAGCGTTAGACGATAGGCGCGGACAGGCAGGGACAGCACGAAGGCAAGCGGCGTCATGCGCCATGCACCCGGGTCAGTGCCCAGATCAGGTCACGCTGCATCTGGACAAAGTCGTGTGTTGCGGTCAGGTCCTTGCGGCCGACCAGCACATAGTCCCAGCCCTTACGGCCGTGGTCGGCCAGAACAACCCGGGCAATTTCCCTAAGCCTGCGCTTGGCACGGTTCCGCGCCACAGCATTGCCGACTTTCTTGGAACAGGTGAATCCAACGCGAACCGGACCGTCCTCGTCCAGCCTGCGGCGGGCCTGCAGGTGGAAACCGGTCGTTCCCTGACGTTTCGCATTTGACGCGCGGATGAAATCGGCGCGTTTGATCATGGTTTCAGGACGAACGAAAACCGCCGCGGGCGATGCCCCGGCGGTTTCGGTCGTCAATCGCTCTGGCGTGGTCATGTCGACCTCGCCAACCAATTAGGCGCAGAGAACCTTGCGGCCGCGCGCACGGCGGGCGTTCAGGATCTTGCGGCCGTTCTTGGTCGCCATGCGGGCGCGAAAGCCGTGGCGGGCCTTGCGAACCCGGTTAGATGGTTGGAACGTGCGCTTCATCGCGTTCTCTCCGTATTCCTAGGGTCCATCCGTTAGGATTCGAAACCCGATATCATTCGAAGCCTTGCCTTTAGACAGGGTGCCGTTCGCTGTCAACGCGCCGGACCCTGATTTCCTGCAACAATTCCGGAATTTCTGGTTCACAATGTTACAGAGTGGGTCGCGGATCGTGAAAAAACCCGAAAACCGATCAACGGGTCGTGAGGCAGCTACCAAGTTTGGCCTATATGCGCCACCTAGGGACAATAAGAAATGAAATGGACAGTTCCAGATGCCGAATGACCCCGCCCGCGCCTACCTGAGGATTCTGCCGCTTGCCGCGGTCGTGATTGCCGCGATTGCGGGGTTCTTTCTGCTAAGGGATACCCTGAGCTTCGAAGGCCTGCGCGACAACCGCGAGGCGCTTTTGGCGTTTCGTGACCAGAATTATCTGCTGACAGTGGGAATATTCGTGATCGCCTATACCGCGATTGTTGCGCTGTCCTTGCCAGGGGCCACTGTTGCAACGCTGACAGGTGGATTTCTGTTCGGCACATTCCCGGGTGTGTTGTTCAACATGACGGCCGCGACGCTGGGGGCCGTCGGGATTTTTCAGGCAGTGCGCTGGGGATTCGGCGACAGGCTTGCCGCGCGGCTGGATGCCGACAAGGGCGCGGTTGGCAGGCTTAAGGAAGGTTTAGACCAAAATCAGTGGTCTATGTTGTTTCTGATCCGATTGGTGCCTTTCGTGCCTTTCGTTGTGGCCAATCTGGTCCCTGCCGTGGTGGGCGTGCCACTGCGCAGATTTGTAATCTCGACCTTTCTTGGCATCTTCCCCGGGGCGCTTGTCTTTACCAGTGTCGGAGCGGGCTTGGGGGCTGTGTTTGCCCGTGGCGAAGGGTTTTCCTTTAGCCTTTTTGCTAATCCGGCAGTTTATTTGCCGATCCTCGGGCTTTGTGCGCTTGCCGCGTTGCCCATTGTTTTCAAAGGCGGTCTTGGCCGCAAGGGGGCCTGAATGAACCGGATCAAAACAGATATCTGCGTCATTGGCGCGGGGTCGGGCGGTCTTTCGGTCGCGGCGGGGGCTGTGCAGATGGGCGCCTGCGTAGTGCTGATCGAGGGCCACAAGATGGGCGGCGATTGCCTGAATTATGGCTGCGTTCCGTCCAAGGCCCTATTGTCCGCCGCGAAATCCGGCATGGCCTATGCGCAGGCAAAGGACCATGTGGCGAGTGTCATCGACACCATCGCCCCAGTCGATAGTCAGGAACGTTTCGAAGGGCTGGGGTGCACAGTCATCCGCGAATTCGGCAATTTCATCAGCCCGACCGAAATTCAGGCGGGCGACACCGTTATCACTGCCCGTAGGTTCGTGATCGCCACTGGTTCGTCGCCATTTGTGCCGCCGATCCCAGGGCTGGATCAGGTGACGGTCCACACCAACGAAACGATTTTCGAATTGCGGGAAAAGCCGGAACATCTGCTGATCATCGGCGGCGGTCCTATCGGGATGGAAATGGCGCAGGCGCATATTCGGCTGGGCTGCAAGGTCACGGTTATCGAAGGCCAAAAGGCGCTAGGCAAAGACGACCCCGAATTGGCATCGGTCGTGATCGACAGCCTGCGCGCCGAAGGTGTCGAGATTGTCGAAAGCGCGAGCGCTGAACGGATCAGTGCCACTGGCGGGATCACCGTGCACACGACGCAGGGCGATTTCACAGGGTCGCATCTGCTGATGGCAGTCGGGCGCAAAGTGAACCTTGAAAAGCTCGATCTGGACAAAGGGCAGGTCGAACATGACCGCCGGGGTGTCAAGGTCGGGGCAGATCTGCGGTCTGTAACCAACCGGCGGGTCTATGCCATAGGCGATGTCGCGGGCGGCCTGCAGTTCACCCATGTGGCGGGGTATCATGCGGGCGTCATCATCCGTTCGATGCTGTTCGGCTTGCCAGCCAAGCAAAAGACATCGCATATCCCATGGGCCACTTATACCGACCCCGAACTGTCACAGGTCGGCATGACCGAGGCAGAGGCGCGCAAAGCGCATGGTGAACGGCTTGAAGTGGTCCGATTCCATTTCGAACATAACGACAGGGCCATCGCGACAGGGCAGACCAAGGGCATGATCAAGGTCATGGTGGTCAAGGGCCGACCCGTTGGTGCATCCATCGTCGGCCCCGGCGCGGGAGAGTTGATCGGCCTTTGGGCGCTGGCCCTTGCCAATAACCTGAAAATGTCGGCCATTGCAGGAACGGTTCTGCCCTATCCAACCATGGGCGAGATTAACAAACGGGCTGCGGGTGCCTATTTTAGCCCGAGGCTGTTCGAAAACCCTATGGTAAAACGGGTTGTCGGGCTGGTCCAAAGGTGGCTGCCCTGAACCTGAACGGAGGCACTATGCTGAACTCGCTCTCTGGGCGGTTCCTGATTCTGACCACGGCCTTTGTCATGCTGGCAGAGGTGCTGATCTTTGTGCCTTCGGTTGCGCGATTCCGGCAGGACTACATCCTGCTCCGTCTGGAACGTGCGCAAATCGCATCGCTGTCGGTTCTAGCGGACGATATGTTGGACCCTGCGTTGGAATCGGAACTTCTTAAAAACGCGGGCGTTTTCAACGTGGTCTTGCGGCGGGACGAAGTTCGGCAGCTTGCGCTTTCATCACCGATCCCCTCCCCGATCGAAGCCACCTATGACATGCGCGACCCGCCTGCGTGGCAAATGATCCGTGATGCCATCATGACGTTGTTCCATCGCGGCAACCCGATTTTTCGGGTCATTGGCGAGCCTGTCCAACAAGGGGGGCTGCTGATCGAGGTCACGATGGAACAGGCCCCGCTGCGGGCTGCGATGCTGGACTATGGGCTGAATATTCTGTGGCTGTCGCTGGTGATTTCGGTGATCACTGCGGGCATGTTGTTCGTGGTGGTGCGCAGTTTTCTGGTCAAGCCGATCAAAGGCGTGGTTCGCCATATGCAGAGCTATGCCGCCGCGCCCGAAGATGCGCGCCGGATCATCACCCCATCCGCAGGTGTTACCGAACTGCGCGAAGCCGAAGAGGCCCTGCGCAGCCTTCAGACCCAGTTGACCTCGGCCTTGCGTCAACGCGAACGGCTGGCGCAATTGGGCGAAGGTGTTGCGAAGGTCAGCCATGATCTGCGGAATATCCTGACCTCGGCCCAGTTGTTCACTGACAGGATCGAAGGGTCAGAGGATCCGACTGTCCGCCGGATGGCCCCTAAACTGGTGAATTCGATCACCCGCGCGGTAAATCTGTGTGAAAGCACGCTGGCCTTTGGCAAAGCGGATGAACCCCCGCCTGCGCTGTCCCGTGTGGCGCTGGCCGATATCGTGGGCGAGGTGATCGACGGTGAACGACTCGCAGCAGGAGAGGCCGATATTTCCTTTGCCGAAGACGTGCCCGCAGGTCTGACCATCCGCGCCGACCGTGAACAAATCTATCGGGTCTTGTCCAATCTGGTTCGCAATGCGCGGCAGGCGATCACCGCGACAGGCAAAGCGGGCGAGATTCGGGTGCAGGCGGACGAGGACGAGGATTTCTGGGTAATCCGTGTCACTGATACCGGTCCCGGCCTGCCCGCCAAGGCCCGCGACCATCTGTTTCAGGCGTTCCAGGGTGGGACGACCAAGGGCGGTTCCGGCCTTGGGCTTGTGATCGCGTCAGAACTGGTCCGTGGTCACGGCGGGCGGCTTGATCTGGCCCGAACTGATGCCGAAGGCACCGAATTCGCGATCTGGTTGCCCAAAGGCGAGGCCGCCGCGTTGGCCGAAGATATGCAGACCAATCCTGCGGTCTGAACTTATTTCACCAAGGCCGAAAATCTTTCGCAACGGGTCTTGCATTGCCCGACAGCTAGGGCTACATCGCCCCCACCTCATGCGGACCCGTAGCTCAGCTGGATAGAGCACTTGACTACGAATCAAGGGGTCGGGCGTTCGAATCGCTCCGGGTCCGCCACTTTCCCAACATCTGAGTTTTGTGAGTGCGCTTTGGCAGGGCTGGCGCGCTATTTGCTGGGATCGCCGGATGCCCAGGCCACACCATCGCCTCGGTCCATCGTGGCGATCAGCGCCATATCAGCGTCATCGATCGCAAACGAGAACAGGTCGCAGTTCTTGCGCATCCGGTCGGGGTTCAAGCTCTTGGGCAGGACGGCATAGCCATTCTGAACGCCCCAGCGGAGGAGGAGTTGCGCCTCGCTTACCCCGTATTTCGTGGCCATCTGGGTAAAGACTCCGCCATCGGCGCGCATCTGATCCGTCTTGGCGCTGGCCTGTCCGGGCGTGCTCCGCCACGTCGAAAGCGGGACGAGGCTGCTATAGGCGATAGGTGCGATTCCGTTTGCGGTCATCCATGCGATCAGATCGGGTTTTTGCGACCAAGGGTGCAGCTCGATCTGGTTGGCGTCGGGCAGGGGGAGCCCTGCGGCGCGAATTTCCTCTAAATTGCTGATGTTGAAATTACTGACGCCCACCGCCCGCGCCTTGCCTGCTGCCTTTAGCGCGAGCAGTGCGCGCCATTGGTCAAGCCGCCGGTCGCCGCCATATGGCGCATGAATCAAGTATAGATCGACATAATCGAGGCCGAGCCGTTCAAGGCTCGCTTCGCATTCGGCGATGGTTTGGGCGTGGTCCTTGGGCGCATCACCCCAAGCCGGATTTCCGGGCCAAAGTTTGGTTGTCACGAAAATGTCGCTGCGCCCCAGACCTGTTTCTGCAAGCCCCTTCCGAATGCCTTCGCCCGCGCCACGTTCGTTCTGATAGCCCGAGGCCGTGTCGATATGGCGATATCCGGTGGTGATAGCGGCGCTCACGGCCGCGGGTGCATCCGCGTCATCGATCAGATATGTGCCAAAACCCACGGCGGGAATGTTCGTGTCGGCGTTCAGGGGAAAGCTGTGCTGCATCGGTGCCATCTCGTATCTCCTCGTTCGGGTCTGGTCCCGCTGACACTAGGCGGACCGTTGCGGACATTCCTGCCACATCCTCGGACATTCCTGCCAAATCCTCCGATCGAAAGGATTTATGGGTGTTCGATGCGAATGGCTGGGCTAAGCTGAGTCATGGGGGTAGCAGATGCGCATAGATGCACTGGAAAAACTGGCAGAGCATTATTTGGTTGAATCCTCCTCGAAAAGATTGGTGCCGTTGCCAAAACTACATGTGCTGCGCCGCGAAAGGGTCAGCCTGTTGGAGGCCGTCGTCTACAACCCTGTTTTGTGCCTGATCCTACGCGGCAGCAAAGTAACCGGCATTGGCAGCCAGTCTGTGACCTTGCGACGAGGCGATGCCTTATTGGTCAGTCACGACCTGCCGGTGACCTCAAGAATCATCGAAGCCAGTCCCCAATCGCCCTATCTGGCGCTGCTACTGTCGTTGGACTTGGGCATTGTGCGCAGCCTTTATGAACAGGTTGGCGATGCAATCACCGATGCACCCGATGCGCGGTCGCTGACGGCCCACGCTGCCGGGGCAGAGTGGACGGAACCGCTGGAACGATATCTGGCCATGATGGATCGGCCGCTGGAGGCGCAGGTATTGGGGCCGGCCATATTGCGCGAAATCCATTTCAGGCTGCTTTTGTCACCCATCGGCGGGATGCTGCGGAACCTGTTGTCCGTAGACAGCCACGCCAGCCGGATCGCCAAGGCGATTGCGCGTATCCGACAAGGGTTTCGCGAACCGCTATCTGTGCCCGACCTTGCGCGACTGGCGGGGATGAGCCAATCGTCGTTCCACGAACATTTCAAGGCGGTCACCGGAACGACGCCGCTACAATACCTCAAAGACCTGCGCCTGATCGAAGCGCATTCGCTGCTGCGGGACGGACAGCGATCAGTGTCTGCCACAAGTTTTGAAGTGGGCTATGAAAGCCCAACCCATTTCAGCCGTGACTATTCGCGGAAATTCGGCTGCCCACCACGCCTGCATCTGGCCCAGATGTCCTGACCGCCCATTAGATCCCACAAGGAGCCCCGATGACCGCAGAGTTCATGTTTATCACTTTCACGATCTTCCTTGCGGGTATGGTCGCCGTGCCCTTGGCGTCGCGATTTGGGCTGGGGTCCGTCCTTGGCTATCTTATCGCTGGAATTGCGATTGGCCCTGTCCTGCATTGGGCAGGGGTGGATGTCATAGCGCTCCAACATTTCACCGAATTTGGCGTCGTCATGATGTTGTTCCTGATCGGGCTGGAAATGCAGCCAAAGGTCTTATGGGCCATGCGGGCACGGATATTCGTGATGGGGGGGATGCAGGTCGGTTTGACAGCGCTGGCAGTTATGGCCGTTGCGATCCTGTTTGGCTTGGCTTGGTCCGTTGCCTTGGCGATTGGTCTGATCTTTGCGCTTTCCTCGACCGCGATTGTCACTCAGACGCTGAATGAAAAGGGTCTGATGCGCAGCGACGGCGGGCAGGCGAGTTTTTCGGTCTTGCTGTTTCAGGACATCGCCGTGATCCCGATGCTCGCCCTGATCCCGCTCTTGGCGCTGCCTGAGTTGATGGGTGCGCTTGGCCACAGCGACGATCATGGCGGCGGCCATGGGGATGCAGGGCTTAGCCTGAATCTGGTCGAGGGGTTGCCCGGTTGGCAGACCGCGCTGGTCACTCTGGCGGCTGTCGGTTTGGTCATTCTGGCCGGGCGCTATCTGACCGGTCCGATTTTTCGGTATGTCGCCAAAGCGCGGTTGCGCGAATTGTTCGTCAGCACCGCGCTGATGATGGTTCTGGCGATTGCACTGATGATGACGATGGTGGGCCTGTCGCCTGCGCTGGGCACATTCCTTGCGGGCGTTGTCATGGCAAACAGCGAATACCGGCACGAATTGGAAAGCGATATCGCGCCGTTCAAGGGTATTTTCCTTGGTGTCTTTTTCATCACCGTCGGGGCCAGTATCGATTTCGGGTTGCTGGGTGAAAACTTCGGTCTGGTCTTTGGCCTGACGCTTGGATTGATCGTCCTGAAATGCGCCGTGATGTTGGCGGTGGGGCGCGCGTTTCGGCTGGCTGGCGGTGACAAATGGCTCTTTGCGCTCGGTTTGGCGCAGGCGGGGGAATTTGGCTTTGTGCTCGTGTCGTTCACCGTGGCAAATGCGGTTGTTCCACCCGCTGTCGCGGATATTCTGCTGCTGATCGTCGCGCTATCGATGCTGCTGACGCCGGCACTGTTTATCCTTTATGACAGGCTGATCGCACCGCGCTATTCGCGCCTACAGGAACGGGCTGCGGACGAAATCGCGCCCAATGCCAAAATCATCATCGCGGGCCATGGTCGGTTCGGCGGGATCGTCAACCGCGCATTACAGGCCGCTGATTATGCGACGACCGTGGTCGATTACAGCAATGAACAACTGACCATGCTGCGCCGGTTCGGGCTCAGCGCCTATTTCGGCGATGCGACGCGCCCCGATTTGCTTCACGCAGCCGGGATCGAAGAGGCCGACGTCTTTGTCATCGCGATCGATAACAAAGAGGCCGCGACCGAGCTTGCCCGATACATGCGCGAACACCATCCCAAAGTTCACGTCGTGGCCCGCGCAATCGACCGCTGGCATGTCTATGACCTATGGTCCGCAGGCTGCCGCGATATTATCCGCGAAACCTATGACAGTTCGATCCGCGCGGCACGTTCCACATTCGAGGCGATCGGGCATTCGCGCGAAGAAGCGGAAAAGCTGATCGGAATTTTCGAAGAGTTCGACCGTCGCACAATGGTGGAAACCGCGCAGGCCTTTATCGAAAGCGACGACCCGCTGAGCGAGAATAGCAGCTATTCAAAGCTGATCCGCGAGAACCTTCAAGTTTGGGAACAGGACCTAAAGGTTGCTATGAAAAAGGCCCGCGAAGGGGCCTGAAACGGATGCGTTCCAAGGCGCGGACCATATGGTGCGCGCCTTGGGCCCATTCACTGATTAGCCTTTGACGGCCCCGTCGCTCAGGCCGCTGACGAGGTATCTTTGCGCGATCAGAAAGACGATGGTGATCGGCAGGCCTGAAAGAATGGCTGCCGCGGCAAAGTCACCCCAAAGATACTGGAACTCGTTCAGATAGAGCCGCGCACCGACCGCGAGCGTCAGATTATTTTCCTGACGCAAAAGGATCGAGGCGGTCGGGTAGTCATTGATTGCCCCGATAAAGACCAGCACGAACACCACCGAAAGGATTGGAACGGCGAGCGGCAAAAAGATCATGCGGAAAGTCTGCCATGGCGTCGCACCATCAATCTGCGCGGCCTTGTCGAGACTGGAATCGATCGAGTCGAAATAGCCCTTGATCGTCCAGACATGCATCGTGATCCCGGACATATAGACCAGAACCAACGACCAGTGGCTGTCCAGCCCGAGGATAGGGCTGACGTCACCTAGCGCATCAAAAATGGCATAGACCGCAACCAGCGCCAAAGTAGTCGGGAAAAGCTGGATTATGAACAGGCTATCCAGCAACGCCGCACGCCCCCGAAACCGGACCCGAGCAAAGGCATAGGCCGAAATCGTTGAAAGCGTGACAACCCCGATCCCCGCGAATATCCCGATCTTGATCGAATTCCACATCCACCGAAGAACAGGGTAGGGCGGTTCGATCACGGTGCCATCGGCGCGCGTATAGTCGAAACCGAATGCCAGATACCAATGTTCCAAGGTCGGGTTTTCCGGCCAAAGAGACCCGACGGTGAAGTTGCCCTCGCGAAAGGAAATCGACACCACGACAAGGAAGGGGAACATGATCAGTGCGATAAAGATCAACATGAACCCATGGGCCAGGAACTTTTTAATCAGGAGTTCGCGCGGGTTTTCGACGATCATCAGGCGGCCCTCTTTGCGGCGGCGCGCCGCATGGCGATGAAGTTGGTATAGGCCATTGCCCCGACCAATAGGAAAATCAGGAAAGTGATCGCACCCGCCAGGCCGAATTGCTGCCCGCTATCCATAAAGCTGATACGATAGACGAACGACCCGAGGATATCTGTTTCACCCGCAGGAATGACGGTGCCGGGGATGTCAGGTCCACCGCGGGTCAAAAGCAGCACAAGCACGATGTTGTTAAAGTTGAACGCAAAGCTCGCCAGCAATAGCGGCAGGAATGGCGGGATGATCTGCGGCAGGGTAATTGTGAAAAATACCCTTAGCGCGCTGGCACCTTCCAAAGCGGCGGCCTTTTTGTGGTCCTCGGGGACCGACTGAAGAAAGCCCATGGAAAGCAACATCATATAGGGATAGCCCAACCAGACGTTCACGATCAGGATCATGGTCCGGGCGAGTGTGCCATTGGTTGTCCATTCCGGACGAATACCGAAAAGGGTTTCGAGGATCAGGTTAATCTCGCCAAAATTCTGGTTGAAGATACCCTTGAACACGAGGATCGAGATAAAGGCCGGCACGGCGTAGGGCAGGATAAGCAGAATGCGATAGATCGCTTTGCCGCGCAGATGGGGCCATTGCAGGATCACTGCCAACAAAAGGCCGATCGCAAATGTCAGCGCGACCGAAGCCACGGCAAAGAACACTGTCCAGACAAAGATGCGGGCCATCGGCGCGCGGATGCCTTCGGACTGGAAGATGCGTTTGTAATTGTCGATCCCGATCCCGACCCGCCAGCCCGGTGGCATGGTGTTGCCCTCGGCGTCCACGAAAAAACCGCTGTCGTGATCTGCGGTAAGGATCATGCCGTCCGCAACGCGGCGCAGCTGGTCTTCGCCGACCCGTTCGTATTCGTTTTGGACATCTGCAAATGTGCGCAGTCCCGAATTGCGCAAGACCGATCCATCTGGTTGGACAAGTTCCAAAAGCTGCAGGCCGGACCGCAGTTTGACCGCGTCGCGGCGGTCAAGCAGCGTGGCGGGTTCGGTCGCAGTCGGGTTCAGGGCCGCGCTTGCTGCGTCGGTCAAGGATACAGGGTCTGACAACAGGCCAGAGTCTGGCAGCCAGATGCGATAAAGCCCCGCATCAGCCGGATCGGAGGCCACCAGAAACTGTTGTTCCGTGGATTGGTCTACCACTTTGTTTCGCATGATCACGGCAACGGCGCGTTCATAGTCCAGCAGGTTGAAGGACGAATAGTTGGTGAAACCAAGATAGACTGTGTAGATTATCGGAAAGAGAATAAAGATCCCGATTGCCGAAAGACCGGGAAGAATAAACCGGTGCGCATAAAACCGGCCTGTCCCAAAGACGAGCCCAAAGGCCAGGGCCAGCACCAGCAGGATCACGCCAAAAAGCGGCTGTGACATCAAATAAAGCCGGAAGGCGAAAAACAGCAAAGCTGCCGTAATCAGAACGACTGAGCCGCTGTAGATGGCGAAGGACAGGCGCGCGGGACGCGCATCCAAAGAAGCCGTTTCCGTTGCCATGTTCAGCTCCGCGAGTGTGGTGGATGGGCCCGGCACATCGTTGCGCCGGGCCGCATTTGTTATGCTGGATTATTCGCCCAGAATACGTGCAGCCGCGTCGTTAAGCGCGTCCTCAACCGAAGCAGCGCCGGTCGTGATGTTGGTCAACGCCGGACCCATCGACGACCAGAATGCGCCCATTTCAGGGTTCGACGGCATCGGGATAGCGACAGCTGCGCTGGCCAGCGTGGCGGCAACCTTTTCGTCGTCCTGTGCAGCACCGGCCGAAATGTCTGCCAGCGACCCCAGCACGCCATTGGCGTTCCACGCTGCCAGACCTTCGTCGGTGAGCAGGTAGTTTTCGATCAGCTCGACAGCCAGATCGGCGTTCGGGCTGGCGGCATTGACTGCCAGCGACTGGACGCCAAGGAACGGACGTGCCTGATTGCCGTTAACTGCGGGGATCGGGGCAACACCGATGTTGATGCCGGCGTCTTTGTATGCTCCCCACGACCACGGGCCGTTGATGATCATCGCAACTTCGCCATTTGCCATCGCAGCATCCATGATGCCGTAGTCGACGCCTGCGGGCATGATGCCGCCATCGATCAGTCCTTTCAGAACTGCAGCCCCTGCAATTGCACCTTCGTTGTTCACGCCGGTCTTGGTGCCGTCATAGACGCCGTCAACCTTTTCAAACGCAAAGCCACCGCCGGCCTGCAGCAGGGGCATGGTGAAATAGGTGTTGTTGTAGTCCCAAAGGATTTTGCCAACACCTTCGGGCAGGTCCATCGATGCGATGTCGGCGAAATCTGCAGGCACATTGGTGACGAGGTCTTTGTTGTAGACCAAGCTTACAGCCTCGACGAGGACGGGGTAGCCCCAGACCTTGCCGTCAAAAGAAACCGCATCCCAAGCCGACGGCAGGATACCTTCGGAAACGCTCTGGCTCGGCGAAACCGGAGCGATCAACCCGCCAGCAGCCCATTCGCCAAAGCGGTCATGTGCCCACATGACGATATCGGGGCCGTCACCGGTGGCCGCAGCTTGCTGGAATTTGTCGGTCAAAGGATCAACGTCCTCGACAATGACTTCGACGCCAAAATCAGCGGCGAATTTGTCGGCGATCGCTTGGATCAGTGCCGGGTCGCGATCGTGCTGCCAAAGCACCAGTTTGCCTTCTTCGAAAGCAAGGGCACCAGTTGCGCTAGAGGCGAGCAGCACCGTCATCAGTGCAGGCTTGAGAATCTTGGTCATATTGGGTCCTCCCAGATTTGATTCGACGCGGATCATAGCGAAAAGCAAAAAAATCAAAACGTTTAAAATTTGATTTTCCTGACATCTTCTGGAAAAATGCAGGATATCGGCGGCAGATTGGCCGCAAAATTTGAAACGTTTGTAGAAAAGAACCGATACGTGTCCACGCTCAAGGATATCAGCCAGGAACTGGGCCTTTCGGTTGCAACGATCAGCCGTGCGCTAAACGGATTCCCCGAGGTCAACGCCCGCACGCGCGCTAAGGTCGAAGAAACCGCCAAACGATTGAATTATCAGCCAAATCGTTTGGCGCAAAAGCTGAAATCCGGACGGTCGGGGCAGGTCGGAATGATTGTGCGCCCGGACCCCAAAAACCCGAGTGATCGTGGTTTTGTCGAAATCATGTTGGGCCTGAGCCAGGAACTGGCGCGGCATGACCTCGACATGGTTTTTCAGGTCCAACTCGATTCGAACCCTTTGACCGCTTACCAACGGCTTGTCGGCAAGAATACGGTCGATGGCTTTATCCTAAATGCGCCGATGCAGGATGATCCCCGGATCGCCTATCTCCAAGAAAATCATATTCCGTTTGTGGTCCATGGGCGCACCGGAGGAGCGGTCGACTATCCCTATTTTGACATCGACAATCGGCGTGTGGGCCGAGACGCGACCAGACTGCTGCTGAATTTGGGCCATCGTCGTATCGTGTTTTTGAATGGTCCGCAAAACAGGTCCTTTGCTGTCGAAAGGGCCGCAGGTTTTGCAGACGAAATTGCGGCACATGATTTGCCTGCCCAGACCGTCCTCTATGATGACCAGTCAGCAGACTTTGGTTACCGCGCCAGCCTGCAGTTGCTGGGGAGCCGCAAAGAGGCGCGACCAACCGCAATCTTCTGTTCTTCGACCGTTCTTGCTGAAGGTGTCTATCGGGCGGCGGCCGATCTTGGGCTGACTATTCCCGGTCAGCTTTCGGTCATCGCCCACGATGACGCGGTCCCCCAACTCAGGGCCGAAGAATTTTCTCCTTCGTTGTCAGTTACGCGATCACCGCTTCGCGATGCTTGTGCGCCGCTTGCGCGCATTCTGGTCGAAACCTTGAATAATCCGAATGGCGACAGGCCCCAAGAAACCGCCGTTGCCGAACTCATCCCGCGCCGATCAACCGCCGCACCTAGTAAGGAAATCGAATAATGGGCAAGACCGCCGACCAAGCCATGCGGACGACCGCGCTGAACAAAAGCTATGGCAATGTTCATGTGCTAAAAGACATCAATGTCGAAATGAAGCCCGGGGAATTCCTTGTTCTGGTCGGTCCGTCGGGGTGTGGCAAGTCGACCTTGCTGAATTGCATCGCTGGCCTCGAAGAGATTTCGGGCGGCAAGCTGGAAATCAATGGTCGGGATGTTACCAAGACGCCGCCGCGTGACCGCGACATTGCGATGGTTTTCCAATCATACGCGCTTTATCCCACGATGAATGTCGCTGAAAACATCAGCTTTGGCATGCGGGTCCGGCGGATGCAAAAGTCTGTCATCGATAGCAAAGTCAAAGAAGTCGCAGCACTTTTGCAGATTGATCACTTGCTTGATCGTAAACCCAGCCAGCTGTCGGGTGGCCAGCGGCAACGCGTCGCGATGGGGCGTGCGCTTGTTCGGGATCCTGCATTGTTCCTGTTTGACGAACCCTTGTCGAACCTTGACGCAAAGCTGCGGGTCGAGATGCGGGCCGAGATCAAACGGCTGCACGAAAACACCGGCGCTTCGATTGTCTATGTTACCCATGACCAGATCGAGGCGATGACGCTAGCCAGCCGGATCGTGGTGCTTAAGGACGGTATCGTTCAGCAGATTGGCACCCCGGAAGAGATTTATGATCGCCCTGCAAATACCTTTGTGGCCGATTTCATGGGTTCGCCGCCGATGAACCTTGCGCAGGCGACTGTCACCGACAATGGCGCTCTGGATTTCGGGGAAAGCCAGAGCCTGGCCTCGGATAAATCCCCTGCAGCGTTGCAAGGGCGGGCTTCGGTGATTGCCGGTATCCGACCCGAGGCGATTGAGATTACGAGTGCTGGCAAGGGCGACATAAGCGTCAAGATCGAGATGGTCGAAATGACTGGCCCCGACAGCTATGTCAGCTTCATCCTCGGCACCAAGACTATTACCGCACGCACGCCCGGTCGATTTGCGGGGGCGACGGGCTCGTCAGCGGATATCAAACTGGATATCGAAAAAATCCGGTTCTTCGAGGCTGAGACAGGGCAATGTATCGCCTGATACCAGTCCTGTAATCGACGGATACACGCTGCTTGGTCACGGCTCTGCACAGCGATCAAATGCGCATGCGCGGCACGTCGTTCGGGTCCAAGCGCAGTTCGATCAATAGTGGCCGGTCGCGGGTTTCGATCGCTGCAATCGCGGCGTCCAGACCCGCGTTCGAATCGACAACCACGCCTTGCCCGCCCAAAGCGGTTGCCACTTGGGCAAAGGATGGCCAGTCGAACATCGCAAGCCCGGGGTCCATTTTCCGGTCAAGGAACTGGATATGTTCGGCGCCATAGGCCGAGTCATTGGCGACGATTACAATCAGATCCTGTTTCATCCGCACGGCGGTGTTGAATTCGTTGATCCCGCCCATCATGAAACCGCCATCCCCCGTAAACAGAACCACGGGCCGGTTCGGTACGGCAAAGCCCGCGCCAATCGCCACTTGCAGCCCCAGCCCAATGGACCCGAAATTGGTCGTCGCAATGAAACTTTCGGCATTCGGGCAGGTGATCCGGCACCAGACCTCGGTCATGAAACGGCCGCCATCGGTGGTCAGGAACCGGTCCTTGGGCAACGCAGCCTCCAACCGGTCCAGCGCGTATTCAAAATTAATGAAACCGGGCTTTGATTTGTCGGGATTGCCTTTGGGGTGTTCGGTCAGGACCTTCATGTCGAGTTCGGACGTGAACCCGCTGCCCGCAATCTCGGCCTCGTCCAGCCACCAGACGATATTCTTTGCCGTCAGCCCAGCGTCGGCCATCAGGGCGGCGTCGGGGTGATAGTTTTTAGCGATTTCGGTCACGGTGTTGTTGATCTGGATGACCCGCTTGCCCTTCATCAAGGCTCCCTTGTCGGTCGTAAAATGGTGGAGCGAGGTTCCAAAGGCCACCACGCAATCGGCCTTGGCAATCGCGTCATAGGCCGCGGGGGTGGACAGCGTGCCAAAGATCCCGATGTCGAAGGGATGCCCGTTGAACATGCCCTTGGCCTTGAGCGTCGTCGCAAGGGGGGCCTGCAAACGGTCTGCAAGCGCGGTGATTTCCTCGACCGCATCCTTGGCCCCGATCCCCGCAAGGATGATCGGGCGGCGGGCGCTGGCGATCATGCCGATGGCCTCGTCCAGATCAGGGCCTTCGGGAACATAGGACGGGGTTCTGAACGTCGGAAAGCTGTGGCGAACGTGATCGATTTCCTGCCACATGAAATCGACCGGCATGTTCAAAACGATCGGGCGTTGTTCAGCCTCGGCCCGATAGATCGCATGGGCCAGATCATAGGACGCAGTTTCAGGCGCGCGCATCTGTTCAAAGCCGGCGCCGGTGATGTGGACCGTTTCGCGCTGGTCGATGTTCTGCAAATTCTGCGGGTTTGACACAGCGGTATCCCCCGCCAAAAGAACCATGGGCACCCGTCCGCGCGCACCTTCGGTAAGGGCGGTGATGCAATTGGTCAGGGCCGGGCCGTGGGTGACCGTTGCGAACCCCACTTTGCCCGCAACGCGGCCATGCGCCAAGGCCATCAACACTGCGCTACCTTCGTAGGCGACAGGCACAAAGGTCGCGCCGCAAGAGCGCACGAAATGGTCCACCATGAATAGATTTGCATCGCCCATCAGCCCGAAAAGCGTTTCGCAGCCCTGTTCGTGAAGAGATTGCGCGATGGATTGATAGACATACATAGGATTGCTCATTGGAAAGGGTAATTGTCGATGCCGATTATACCGCGCTGCTAATGCGTGATTTGCGCCAAGTTTTTCAAAGTTTGGCAAAGTATGCGCAAATAGCGCACATATTGATGGTTGCGTGCGTGATAGACGCAAGTTGGGGCTGGGCTGACACCCCCTAGGGGGTTCGTTCTTGGGGTATGTCGTTAACTATCTCCCCTGTTTTTGCCCTCTGTCAGTTATCGGTTGGACGGGATATGATGCGGGAAACCAACCACCGGACCAGATATGACCGCGACCCGTGAAACCCTTGTAATCGGATGGCGCGAAACGGTTGGTCTGCCCGAATTGGGCCTGCCCAGCCTTGTTGCCAAGATCGATACGGGCGCACGGACCTCTGCGCTCCATGCCGAAGGAATCCGGCACTATGACCGGAACGGCGAACAGCGGGTCCGGTTCCACGTCCCGCACGCGGGGCTGGACGAAACCGCCGAATGCGATGCCATGCTGATCGACCGGCGCGAGATCAAGAACACCTCGGGCCTGCCAGAAGAGCGGTTGATCATTCGCACGCTTTTGATTCTGGCGGGGCGGCGTTGGCGGATAGATATTTCCCTTGCTGACCGTCAGGCCATGGCATCGCCGCTGATCCTCGGGCGGACAGCGCTGCGGGGCCATCGCATTCTGATCAACCCCGGTCGGACCCATCTTGCAACACCTTCGCGAAAGGCCGCGCCATGAAGATCGCTATGCTCGCCCGCAACCCCGATTTGTATTCACACCGCCGCCTTGTCGAAGCCGCCGAGGCGCGGGGGCACACTCTCGACATCATCAACACGCTGCGCTGCTACATGAACATCGCAAGCCGCCGGCCAGAGATTTATTATAACGGCGAAAAGCTCCCGCTTTACGATGCGGTCATCCCGCGGATCGGGGCAAGCGTCACCTTTTACGGGCTGGCCGTGTTGCGCCAGTTCGAGATGATGGGTGTCTACCCCCTGAACGAAAGTGTTGGGATCGGGCGTAGCCGAGACAAGCTGCGGTCGATGCAGCTTTTGGCACGGGACGGGATCGGCCTGCCGGTCACGACTTTCGCCCACGACCCCAAGGTGACCGAGGAAGTGATCGCCCTGGCCGGTGGTGCGCCGGTGGTGATCAAACTGCTGGAAGGCACCCAAGGCATCGGCGTGGTTCTGGCAGATACCGAACGCAGCGCGAAATCGGTGATCGAGGCATTCCGCGGTGCGGATGTGAACATCATGGTTCAGGAATTCATCAAAGAGGCAGGCGGCACCGACATTCGCGCATTCGTGGTTGGCGGCAAGGTTGTCGCGGCCATGAAACGCACAGGCGCCGAGGGCGAGTTCCGGTCCAATTTGCATCGCGGTGGATCGGCCCAGATCATCAAGCTATCCCCCGAGGAACGTTCGACCGCGATCCGCGCGGCCAAGTCGATGGGGCTGAACGTTTGTGGCGTGGATATGCTCCGCGCCAATCACGGCCCCGTGGTGATGGAGGTAAATTCCTCGCCCGGTCTGGAAGGTGTTGAAAAGGCGACTGGCATCGACATCGCCGGAAAAATTATCGAATTCATCGAAAAGAACGCCCAAGTTGGCAAGACACGGACCAAGGGCAAGGGATGACCGACAAGATCCGAAATTCGTTCGAGATTGGCAACTACCGGATCGCGGCAGGGCAGCGTGGGACCGTCGATCTGCCGGTCAGCACCCTGTCGGACCACACGCCTGTCACGATGTCGATCCATGTGGTGCACGGCAAGAAACCGGGCCCTGTCCTGTTCGTGTCGGCGGCCATTCACGGGGACGAAGTGATCGGGGTGGAAATTGTGCGGCGGCTGCTACGTTCGCCCAACCTCGACCGTATGGCTGGCACGCTTTTGGCCGTGCCTATCGTCAATACCTTCGGGTTTCTGAACCAGTCCCGCTATCTGCCGGACCGCCGTGACCTTAACCGGGTCTTTCCCGGATCTGCGGGTGGGTCTTTGGCGTCGCGCCTCGCACATCTTTTTCTGAACGAGGTCGTGGTGCGGTCTGATTTCGGGATCGATCTGCATTCGGCCGCGATCCAACGCACCAACCTGCCTCAGGTCCGGATCGCGCCGGGGTCCAAGCGGTTGCAGGATATGGCGAATGTCTTTGGCGCGCCTGTGATCCTGACCTCGAAACTACGGGACGGGTCCCTTCGATTGGCTGCGGGGCAAGCTGGCGTGGATATGCTGCTGTATGAGGCGGGCGAGGGGTTGCGGTTCGACGAATATGCCGCCCGGACCGGTGTTTTGGGCATTCTGCGGGTCATGCATGAATTGGGCATGGTTTCCGGCAAGGGAATCCCGAAACCGCGGGTTCGCCCCGCTTTGTGCCAAAAATCCTATTGGCTCCGCGCCCCTGCGGGTGGTCTGCTGCGCATGTTCAAACAGGCGGGGGATCAGGTCGCAACTGGGGATGTGATCGGTATGATTTCCGACCCTTTCGGCGAAAACGAGACCGAGATTGTGGTGGCAGACGGCGGGATCATCGTTGGCCGGTCAAATTTGCCCGTGATCAACGAAGGGGACGCGCTATTCCATATCGCGGAACTGCCGAATGCGCAGGCCGCGGCCGATGTGGTTGATACGCTTGCCAATCAAATGGAAGCGCAGGCCATGTTCGACGAGGATGAAATCATCTAAATGCGACGGGCGCGCCGACGGAAATGCGGTCATAAAGGTCAATGATATCCTCGTTGACCATGCGGACGCATCCCGAAGATACACTTTGCCCAATAGACCATGGGTCCGGCGTGCCGTGGATGCGATACATCGTGTCCCGGTTGCCGCGATACAGATAGAGCGCCCGCGCGCCCAAAGGATTGCGAGGATGCCCACCGGGGAGCCCGCCGGCCAATTTTCCATAGATCGCGGGTTCTCGGCGGATCATATTTGCCGTTGGAACCCAAGCAGGAAACTCTTCTTTCCGACCAATACGGGCGGAGCCGGATAAATTCCGCCCGGGCGCGCCGACAGCGATTGCGTACCACATCGCTCTGTCTTCACCCAAAGTTGCGACCAAAAAATGTTGATCGGCAAAGACATAGATCCGCCCCGCAGGTTCGGGTTGCTTTAGCCTAACCTCGCGCCGCGAAAGATCCTGAGTTTGACTGGCAAGCGCCGGGGCCGCCAAGCTGGCGGACATCGCAGATGCCAGAAAAGCGCGCCGATTGATCAAGGGCGACATTTCAATAGGCGTGCACAATCGTTCCGATTGGAACGCGGTTATACAGGTCCATCACATGGCCGTTATACATCCTAAAGCACCCGTTCGAAGCGGCGCTGCCAATGGAACGCGGGCTGGTGGTGCCGTGGATGCGGATCGCGGTATCGCGGCCATTCTGGTAGAAATACATCGCCCGTGCACCTAGCGGGTTTGTTGGTCCGCCCTCCATACCGTCCTTGTATTGTTCATAGGCGGCAGGATTGCGTTCGATCATTTCATCCGTCGGGCGCCAGCTCGGCCATTCTTCCTTGCGACCGATCACTGCGGTGCCGAAATAGGCCAGCCCTTCCTGCCCGATGGCGACGCCGTAGCGGATCGCCTTGCCATCGCCCAAAGTCAGATAGAGGTGACGGGTTTGCGGCATGATGTGGATTTCGGCGGCGGGGAGTTCTTTGCGAACGTTCACGATCGTGGCCCAATACCGTTCAGGTATCTGGTAATTTCCTTCGATACGGGGCGGAAGCGAGGCAGCAATAGCGGAAATCGGATCGGTAGGAGCCGCTTGCGGCGGGGCAGTCTGCGCCAAAGTCGCGAACGGACCAGTAGCTGCAAGTGCTGTGACACCCGTGAACAGAAAATCGCGGCGGTTCAACATATTACTTTCCCAAGCTTGATACGACACCCGATTAGCCTAACGCGTTAGACCCGAGTCGCAAAAGGTCAGGAAACACATACTTGGGAAATGTTGCGTTCCTGCCCGATCACTTCTGCTTGAGGCGCGGGTTACTTGCCTTAGTGTCCATGGGCACAGACCTGCATCCCGAACACCAATCTTTTCGGCTTGGCATTCCAGAATGGAAAGGACGATCGGATGGCAACCCTCCCAGGAACCAAAATCACGGCGAAATTCATGCCGGTTGCAGATGGCAGTTTCCCGGCGCTGTACTATGGCGCGGTTGAAACCGGACCTAGCCTTGCTTCGATGAATGCAGGAAATTCACCAACGCTGTTTGTCGGCGGTGGTGGCGTGAATATGGGCTTTGGCAATGTCCTCGCGGCCGCGGGGCAAGCAATCGGCGCCTATCAATCGATCCAGCGTCACTTGGCAGACACTGCGCCGGTCAATGGGCACCTTTCGCAGACCTTTGAGGATGTGAACCCTATCGCTGCGGCCACAGTTTGGAATGCACGAGTGTCCGGCGCAAAAGACTATACCGGCATCGCCATTCTGGACGCCTTTGACGATTCACTTTGCCCGAAAGGGAATTCGGCAAACCGTGGGATGCTATACGTCGCGCCACCAAATGGGGGCGGCTATTCGGACAAGGAAAAGTTCCTATCCGATATCGCCCATACCGGCACCAGCGCGGTAAAGGCGGTCGCTGCCCATAACCATTGGGCCGAAACCAACGCTGGCAACAGCATCGAAGCGATCCGACTGTGCCTTTATAGTTCGAGCATTTATGTGATGGACGGTGTCAGCAGAGACGACATCGCGATGGCGATCTATCAGGGCGTGCTGGCGGCTGCGCAGGCTGACGAAACCAGATTGACCGAGGTTCAGTTCCCGGTCGCGGCCAGTGTGGCCGACCCCTATTTTAGATCGGTCCAAACCTTTCTATCCGGCCAATAAAAAAGGCCCCGACAAGAATGCCGGGGCCTGATCATTAGAACCCGAAAAGGGTCTTATTCTTCGGCTTCGGCCTTTTCGGCTTCTTCCTTGGTCATTTCTTCGCCGGTTTCCTGGTTGACCATCTTCATGGCCAAACGGACCTTGCCGCGATCGTCAAAGCCCAACAGCTTGACCCAAACCTCTTGGCCCTCTTTGAGGACGTCCGACGGATGGTTCAGGCGGCGGTTTTCGATCTGGCTGACGTGGACGAGACCGTCACGCTTGCCGAAGAAGTTCACGAATGCGCCAAAGTCGACGAGCTTGACGACCTTGCCTTTGTAGACTTTGCCTTCTTCCGGCTCTGCCACGATCGAATAGATCATGTCATAGGCCTTTTGGATGGCTTCGCCGTTCGACGATGCGATCTTGATCACGCCATCGTCGTTGATGTCGACCTTGGCGCCCGACACTTCGACGATTTCGCGGATGACCTTGCCGCCCGACCCGATGACTTCACGGATCTTGTCGGTGGGGATCTGCATGGTTTCGATGCGCGGCGCATGGACGCTGAACGCATTGGCCGAGGTCAGAGCCTTGGACATTTCGCCGAGGATGTGCAGACGGCCAGCCTTGGCTTGTGCCAGTGCCTTTTCCATGATCGCGGGGGTAATGCCCGCGACCTTGATGTCCATCTGAAGCGAGGTGATGCCTTCGGCAGTGCCCGCAACCTTGAAGTCCATATCGCCAAGGTGATCTTCGTCGCCGAGGATGTCGGTCAGAATGGCGAAATCGCCATCATCTTCAAGCACCAGACCCATGGCCACACCAGCGACCGGGGCTTTCAGCGGAACGCCCGCATCCATCATGGACAGGGAGCCGCCGCAGACCGATGCCATCGAGGACGAGCCGTTGGACTCGGTGATCTCGGACACGATGCGGATGGTGTAGGGGAAATCGGTTGCAGCCGGCAGAACAGCCTGCAGCGCACGCCATGCCAGTTTACCGTGGCCGATTTCACGGCGACCGGGCGAACCGACACGACCCACTTCACCCACCGAATAGGGAGGGAAGTTGTAGTGCAGCAAGAAGTTCGATTTGAAATTGCCGTGCAGCGCGTCGATGAACTGTTCGTCGTCGCCGGTTCCAAGGGTGGTCACGACCAGACCTTGGGTTTCGCCACGGGTGAACAGTGCCGACCCGTGGGTGCGCGGCAAAAGACCGGTTTCGCAGACGATCGGGCGGACAACGTCCAGACCACGGCCATCAATCCGGCGGCCATGCTTGACGACATCGCCGCGCAGGACCTTGGATTCCAGTTTCTTCATGGCGGTGCCAAGGTTCGGATCGGCCAGCTGTTCTTCGGTCAGGGTCGCCTTGATAGCGGCCTTGGCTTCGGACACGGCAGCGACGCGAGCCTGCTTGTCGGTGATCGCATAGGCGGCACGCATTTGCGCTTCGCCTGCGGCGGTCACAGCGGCAAGGATTTCGCTGTAGTCGGGGGCCGCGAATTCAAACGGCTCTTTCGCAGCGGTTTCGGCCAGATCGATGATCAGGTCGATGACCGGCTGGATTTGCTGGTGGGCAAAGTTCACAGCGCCCAGCATTTCGGCCTCGGTCAGCTCGTAGGCTTCCGATTCCACCATCATCACGGCGTCCTTGGTGCCAGCAACCACGAGGTCGAGGCGCTGTTCGGGATCGTTCCGCAGGTTCTGCATTTCGTCCACGGTGGGGTTCAGGATGTATTCGCCATCCACAAAACCAACGCGGCACCCAGCGATCGGGCCCATGAAGGGCGCGCCGGAAATAGTCAGCGCAGCCGAAGCAGCGATCATCGCGACGATGTCGGGGTCATTGACCAGATCGTGCGACAGAACAGTCGCCATCACCAGAACTTCGTTCTTGAAGCCTTCGACGAACAGCGGGCGGATCGGACGGTCGATCAGACGGGCGGTCAGCGTTTCCTTTTCGGTAGGACGGGCTTCGCGCTTAAAGAAACCGCCCGGGACTTTACCGGCGGCATAGTATTTCTCTTGGTAGTGAACCGTCAGGGGGAAGAAGTCCTGACCGGGTTTCGGTTCCTTGGCAAAGGTCACGTTCGCCATGACGCTGGTTTCACCCAGAGTGGCAATAACGGTGCCGTCAGCCTGACGGGCAATCTTGCCGGTTTCCAGCGTAAGGGTTTCTTCACCCCACTGGATGGATTTTTTCACTTCGTTGAACATCTATCGTTTCCTGTAAGGGAGCACTCCCGGCCCTCCGGGTCTCCCGTTTGCATGGCGGCCCCATTGCCGCCGCCCCCAATCCTTTGCATGTGCCCGGGGGCTGGGCTCACGTCACAGATGACGCGCCTATAGAGCAAAACGCCCCGCGTGGGAAGGGGTAAGGCAAGCGGGGCGCGCTGGTCAGGCGATCCGTCCGGTCAGTGTCCAGCCGCCCTGAAATAGCGCTCGATACAGCGCCCGACGTGACCTTTGACCAACGACAACGGGTCGGTTGGAATATCACCGAATTCCAGCCCCATGAACGCCTGCGACACGAGTGTTTCCGGCAGAGGTTTTGTGCCCAAACGACCCATCATCGATGCAAGTTCGGCCGAAACCATCGGATCGGTCCAATAATAGCGGATCCGGTCGCTGTAGCTGTAAATCCGCAAAAGGCGCTGGTCCTCTTCCGATCCGCCATAATAGGCCGACCAATGGTCGGGTTTGGCAGTCATGCGCGCATCGATCAGGGGGCGGATATCCTGCCCGTTCAGCCTTTGATCGATTTCAGCCAATGCCCAGATCGCTTCGCGGAAACGGAAGGTCAGTTCGGGGCCAACCTTGAGGAAAAAGAAATGTCCGCGGACAAGGTCGGACAAGCCATCGTTCGATTGATAGTCGGTGGAATGGGCCTCGAACGTCAGGCCGTCATGGCCCAAGATCGCGTCCGAAAGGGGGCGGGCCTTTTCGGGAACAAACGGAAAGATCGACGTATGCCCGAAATCGACGCCGGGCTGGGTGACAACGGACACGATACGGGTCCAGGCATCTTGCAGGTCGCGGGCATCGAATGCGGCGCGGTGGGTTTCGATGGTCGCACGGAACCTTTCAACCGATGTCACATCCAGCGCGTCCGGTTCGTCGGTTTCGCCTCCGGGGATAGGGACCTCGGTTCCAACAATATAGATCAGCCGCGACGGATCGGGTGCGTATTTTTCCGCCACCGCACAAAGATCGGCCGCACGTTCCGCGATTTGTTCAAAGCTCGGATTGGGTTCGCCGCCGCAGGCCATGCTCGCATCAAGGTGGATTTTGGTAAATCCGGCCTCGACGTATAGCCGCACCAGTTCACGCGCTTTTTGCATCGCTGTTTCGATCGGTTCCTTTCGCCACGGATTTGGTCCGAGGTGGTCGCCCCCAAGGATCAACTGGTCCGATGGCACGCCTGCCTCTTGCGCCATGGACAGGACCCAATCCATGAAATCGCGAGGGGTCATGCCTGTATAGCCGCCCTCTTGATTTACCTGATTGCAGGTGGCCTCGATGACTGTCGGTGCGCCACTTTTGGCGGCATGGTCCAGAACTGCCCTGAGGACATATTCGTTCGCCGTGCAAAAACACGGGAGTCCAATTACCTCTCCCGTCCGATTTCTGGCGATGAGATCACGAACGACGGACATCTGAGGGACTCCTTGGGTTTGGCGATTGGCGTTGCCGTTCGGTTCACTAGGTGGCGCAAGATTCGAACGGCACTGTATCTTGGCCGTGCTGTCGCATCGATCGGATCATTTTCCAATTTGACGGGGCAGGGCTTTATCGCTCCTGTTGCGCGGTGGTTATAAGCGTTTTGGCCCTTGTGTCAAAAGTGGATCATCTAGGTTAGGCACCATCAACCGACTGGCCGCCATCTGGCGTCAGAATGCGCCAAAGACAGAACGAGATTCCGCGCCCCACCCGACAACATACTCGGAAAGGGGAAAATCATATCAGACCGCCGTACGCTTGTCAGAATCACCTTGCCGATTTGGGCGTCGATGCTGTCTGGCTCTCGCCCATCTTTACCTCGCCCATGCGGGACATGGGGTATGACATTTCCGACTATACCGATATCGACCCGATCTTCGGGACTTTGGAGGATTTCGACGCTTTGGTGGCGCGGGCGCATGCGCTCGGCCTCAAGGTGATGATCGATCAGGTTATTTCACATTCTTCCGACCAGAACCCGCTGTTCGTCGAAAGCAGGCAGTCGCGGGATAATCCCAAAGCGGATTGGTATGTCTGGGCCGACCCCAAGCCGGACGGATCACCGCCCAATAACTGGATGTCGCTGTTTGGCGGGTCCGCCTGGACCTGGGACACACAACGGCGGCAATATTATCTGCACAATTTTCTATCGAGCCAACCTGATCTCAATTTCCACAATCCCGAGGTGCGGGAGCATATGCTAGGGACCATGCGGTTCTGGCTGGATCGCGGGGTCGATGGTTTCCGGCTCGATGTGGTGAACTTTTATTTCCATGACGCAGAATTGCGGGATAACCCACCGCTTGCGCAGCCGATGTCGGATTTCCCTGTGCGTCTGTTTGATATGCAGCAATCCATCTTTCAAAAGACCCGTCCAGAAAACCTTGAATTCCTTCAGACCTTGCGGGCGATGATGGATGAATACGACGATCGCGCAACAGTAGGCGAGATTGGAGAACTGCAGCGCCCGCTTGAAACGATGGCCGCCTATACGTCGGACGGTCGCCTGAATATGGGCTATTCGTTCGAAATGCTGGGGCAGGCGTTTGATCCGGCCCATTTCCGGACGCAGATCGAAACGTTCTTTGCATCTGCCCCGAACGGCTGGCCCTGCTGGGCGTTTTCCAATCACGATGTGATCCGTCATGTCAGCCGTTGGGCCGCCCATGGCGTTGATCGTGCCAGTCTGGCAAAGCTTTGTGCCGCGATGATCCTGTCGTTTGAAGGGTCGATCTGTCTTTATCAGGGTGAAGAATTGGGGCAGACCGAAACCGATCTGGATTTCCACGAACTGACCGACCCGCAGGGGATCGCGTTCTGGCCCGGCGACAAGGGACGCGATGGTTGCCGCACCCCGATGGTTTGGGATCACACCCAACCGAACGGTGGATTTTCAAAGGCGAACCGCACCTGGCTCCCCGTCAAACCTGCCCAATTGGAAAACGCCCTTAGCCAACAGGCAGGGCCGGACAGTGTGCATGCCTTCTATCGTCAGATGCTGGCGCTGCGTCGATCCGATGCAGACCTTGGCGGTGGCGCCACCCGCTTTTTGGATGGGACCGACCGGATTTTGGCGTTTGAGCGCGGCGACAATCTCGTCTGCCTGTTCAACCTATCGAAAGAGGCCGACAGCATTGATCTGGACGTAGTTGCTGCCCCAGTGATCGCGCAGTCGGCGTCCCTGATGGGCAAGCGCGTTGACCTGGGGCCCAACGGCTTTGCCATTCTGCGCAAGACCCCCGCCGCCTGACAGGCACGGGGGCCTTTGATGGATCAAAGCGCGACCGATTGCCCGGTTCGCGCGCTTTCCTGTGCGGCCAGTCCGATGGCCACGGCCCATGCCCCGTCGGACAACCCGACCTCGACCGTGCCTTGGCCGCGGACCACCGCGTTGAATTTCATATGCTGGTAATAGGTCGACCCGTTATGGTCACCCGCCGCGAGGATTGTCGGATCAACCGGAATTTCGCGCATTTCGGGGCCTTTGGGCGCACGGGGGCTGACGATCAGTTGCGGAATAGGTGGTTCGCCCAGATGGGCGGGCCAGAACCGGCCGGGGCCGGGGACCAGCGCCTCGATCTTACCCTTTGGGCCCACGACCGAGATTTCTTCCTGATACCGGCTGCCTTCGGCGAACATGCACAGTTCCAACATTGCGCGGGCGCCGTTGGCAAAGTCGACGATGACATAGCCATGGTCCCAGATATCGGGGGTTTCGCCGCCATAGGTTTCATCCAGATGGTTGGCGGCCTGACCTGCGCTGGCCATCACGCGGACCGGATCAGATTTCAGGATCAGGCGCATCAGGTCAAAGAAATGGCAGCATTTTTCGACCAGCGTGCCGCCGGTATTCCGGTTGAAACGGTTCCAATCGCCGATCTTGGGCAGGAACGGAAACCGGTGTTCGCGGATCGTAAGCATCTTGATCCCGCCCGTGGCGTCTGCCGCCTGTTCGATCAGGGCAGCGACGGGCGGCATATAGCGGTATTCCATCGCGACCCAGACAGGGGCGGGATAGCTGGCCTGAAATTCGCGCACCCATTCCGCCTGCGCGGGGTCAGCATAAAGCGGCTTTTCGCAAAGGATCGGCAGCGGGCGCCCCTTGGCTGCGATTTCCTGCAATTGCGGGATATGCAGGTGATTGGGGCTGACGATGACCAGAGCATCCAATTCGGGATGATCCAAAAGCGCGTCCAGCGATGGTGCGATGACTGCACCGGTTTCAGCGGCGGCACTTTCGGCCCACTTCTGGACCGGATCAAAGACCACCGTGATTTTCGCGCCTGGGATCAGGGCGATATTATGGATGTGTTCATGGCCCATCATGCCGCAGCCGATCAGCCCATAGTTCACGCGTTCAGTCATTTCAGATTTTACCCATTCGAGAGACATATTCCGCCTTGGCCCCATCGAACCAAGTGCGCGAGAATTCAACCGCGCCGCCACCGGGGGCTTGCGACAGACGTTCGATATAGCCGGCGATCTGGCCGGCGTGTAACTGGAACCCGGCTGGCGTCCATGCGGGGACTGGCGCGACGCTGACCCTGTCTTCGACGCGCACGATCATCAGCCCAAGACGGGTTCGATAAAAGTGATACAGGCTTTCGGACAGATCATTGATCCCGATGGTGCCCACCTGATCGCCATCAAGCCAGATTTCTTCGAGCGCGACGACCTCGCCATCTAGCCGCCTCAGCCGCCGGATGCGATGCCCTTCTGCGCTAGGGCCGAATTCAGGCGCATCCGCTGGTTTGGTCATGCGGTCGACCGAAAGCACATCAGCGGTGGGCAGGCCGCCCCCGCCGACCTTTTCGATCCTGAAAAAGGCGTAGAGCGATGACACCTCGGGCCTGTGTCGCACATAATTTCCAGACCCGTGGATGCGTTCCAACAGTCCTTTGGCTTCAAGATCGGCAAGTGCTTTGCGCAGGGTGCCGACCGAGGTTCCCAACCCGCTGGCCATATCCCGTTCGGGGGGCAGGCGCGCGCCATCAGCAAATTGGCCCGCAGCAATCCGGCGGATCAGCATTTCGCTGAGCTGGATGTATTTCGGCAGTGCTCCGGTCGATTCCATCCGGCCCTCCCTCGACCGAAAACAAAATTGATACACCATTGATGCACACGATTTCTGGTGCTACGCAATAGGCAAGTCGCATATCTGGGAGGAGATTCGATGGCGAATGTGAACCAAGTCGTGCCGGTGACTTCGGCCGATCTGGATGCGGCCGAGGTGTCGTGGTTTTCCGCCCTGTGTTCGGATGACTATGCCTATCTGGGTGTGCCTGACGGAGCCTTGCGGTCGTCGTGGGAACATTGCCGCGATATCGTTCTCGAAGCCGAAGCGCAGGGGTTTCGCAACATCCTCGCGCCTTCCTCCTATCAGGTCGGGCAGGATACCCTCAGCTTTGTCGCGGGTATGGCCGCGCTGACCAAAGACATCAATTTTCTAGCCGCGATCCGCTGCGGCGAGATGCAGCCGATCATGTTGGCCCGCACCGTCGCGACGCTGGACCATATGCTCAAGGGCCGTTTGACGCTGAACGTGATTTCGTCTGACTTTCCGGGCGAGGTGGCGGACAGCGCCTATCGCTATAAACGCAGCCATGAAGTTGTGCAGATCCTGCGTCAGGCTTGGACCCAAGACCACATCAACCATGATGGCGAGGTTTATCAGTTCAAGAACGTCCCGACGGAACCGGCGCGGCCTTATCAACAGAATGGTGGCCCGCTGCTGTATTTCGGGGGCTATTCGCCGGATGCTCTCGAACTGTGTGGCGCGCAATGCGACGTTTATCTGATGTGGCCCGAGCCGAAAGAGATGATCGCCCAGCGGATGCGCGACGTTCATGCGCGGGCCGAGGCCCATGGCCGGACGCTGGACTATGGTTTGCGGGTTCACATGATCGTCCGCGATACCGAGGCCGAAGCCAAGGAATACGCCGAGCATTTGGTCAGCAAGTTGGATGACGAATACGGAAAACTGATCCGTGATCGCGCCCATGACAGCATCAGTCTGGGTGTGGCGCATCAGGCCAAAGCCCGCGAACTTGCCGATAAATTCGGCTATGTCGAACCGCATCTTTGGACAGGTGTCGGGCGCGCGCGGTCTGGCTGTGGCGCAGCCCTTGTCGGATCGACCGATCAGGTTATGTCCGAAATCGAGGCCTATCAGAAAATGGGCATCCGCGCCTTTATCTTTTCGGGCTATCCGCACATCGACGAGGCGCAGCATTTCGGCAAGCGGGTCTTGCCAAATCTGAAAACCTGTTCGCTGCCTCACGCCTATGGCCGCGTTCCGACCGAAACTCCTACGACCCCTCTGGGGGTCGGTGAAAGACGCTGAATATGGAAAGACTGACCCTATCCCCCGATTTGTCGATGTCGCGTATCGTTTACGGTATGTGGCGACTTGGGGATGACGCCGATACATCGCCCAAACACGTCCGTGCCAAGATCGATGCCTGTCTGGAGCAGGGGATCACCACCATGGATCAGGCCGATATTTACGGCGGATACATGGCCGAAGAGATCCTTGGCGCTGCCATGACGGAAACGATCCGCGACCAGATCGAGATCGTGACCAAATGCGATATCGTGGCCCCAGCCGGTCGCCATTCGGCCGCACGGGTCAAATATTACGACACCAGCCGCGCCCATATTCAGGCGTCGGTCGACGCGTCGCTGCGTCTGATGCGGACTGACTGGATCGATCTTTTGCTGGTGCATCGCCCTGATCCGATGATGGACCATCACGAAACCGGCGCGGCGCTGGATGAGCTGGTCAAATCGGGCAAGGTCCGTGCCGTTGGCGTGTCCAATTTCCGGCCTTGGGACTGGAACTTGCTGCAGTCGGCAATGAAGACGCCGCTGGTTACAAACCAGATCGAACTGAGCCTTCAGGCCCATCAAGGGTTCACCAACGGTGACGTCGCATTCCACCATCAACACGGACAACCAATCATGGCGTGGTCGCCATTGGGGGGCGGCGCGCTGATGTCTGGCGGCAACCCCGCCTTGGCAAAATGCATGGCCGACCTTGCCGAACAGTCCGGCACCGACACCGCCGCAGTCGCGGTGGCATGGCTCCTTGCGCATCCGGCGCGGATCATTCCGGTCATGGGGACAAACAACCTCGACCGGATCGGGAAAATCTCGGACGCGCTGCGCGTGCCGATGGACCGGCAAACCTGGTATGAACTTTATACTGCGGCATTGGGCCACGAGGTTCCTTGATGGATGGGCAGGGGTTCGACATGACACAGTTCGATCCGGCAGTTGATCCGATAGCCTTCCGCAAGGCGCTGGGCGCATTTGCGACGGGGGTGACGGTGATCACCACGCTGACGCCCGAGGGGCCGATGGGCATTACGGCGAACAGCTTTGCCAGTGTTTCGCTCGATCCGCCGCTGGTCCTGTGGTCGCCAGCGCGATCGTCCAAGCGGTTTGAACACTTTGCGCGGGCCGAACGGTTTGTGATCCATGTGCTGGGCGCAGACCAACGCGCGGTGTCCGAAGCCTTTACCCGCTCCAAATCCGCGTTCGACGGGTTGGATTGGGCCCCGAACCATGCTGGTGTCCCCGTTCTGGCGGGGGCTGCGGCTGTGTTCGAATGCAATTTTGAGGCCGCTTATGAAGCGGGGGATCATGACATCGTTATCGGCCGCGTGACGCGGGCACATCAGGGCGGAGGAGCGCCCCTTGTGTTCCATCAGGGTCGTTTTGGAGATTTCGCATCGGCATAGCCGAAACATGACGCGCCCCGAACGGCCGGAAACAGGCCGATGTGGGCAGAACAGGGAGGAGAGCCGCGATGGCGGTCTTGTTCGGGCTCTTGTGGCCTTTGGAACGGTTCAACACCGCCATTCTGGCGCTGTGCCGGATCGTGGCCATGGTGGCACTTGGTGTCATGGTCTGCCTGATACTTGGTCAGGTCTTTTTTCGCTATGTTCTGAATGACGCCCCGTCGTGGACCGAGGAAGGCGCGCGTTTTGGCATGCTCTGGATGACGGGCCTGATGGCCCCTTATGCCTATCGACACGGCGGGTTCGTATCGATCGACATGCTGGAACGCGCCTTGCCACGCGTGATTTCGAGCCTGCTGACCCTTGTTCTATTGGGTATTTCGCTGGCCGTTCTGATCGTGGCGATCGACAAGGGATGGAACAACCACGTTATGTCCCTGTCGGGTAACGGGAATGCACCGTCGCTGCGGTTGCCGCTGGACTGGTTCGGCGGCGAAAGACTGCGGTTCAAGAATTACATGGCCTATGGGTCTCTGGCAGTCGGGTTCACCCTGCTGTTGCTCGTCAATATCGAATTGATCCTGCGCCAGTTGATCACCCTATTGGGGGCTGCCAACAGGCTTACCCCGCTATCCACAGATGCGGCGAGGGCAGATTGATGCTGGTTTGGTTCCTTCCGCTTTTCCTTGTGCTTATTCTGGTCGGGCTTCCGGTCGTCTTTGCCTTGCTTGCAGCACCAGGGGCGATCCTGATGCTGAACGGGCAGGAACGCGACCTCGCGGTGCTGTATCGCAATGTCTATAATGGCATGGACAGCTTTCCCCTGATGGCGCTGCCGTTCTTTATGCTGGCGGGCGAGATCATGAACCGCGGCGGGATTACCACCCGTCTGGTTGAATTTAGCCAAGCCATCATGGGGCACCTGCGCGGCGGTCTGGCGCATGTGAACATCCTGTCGTCAATCCTGTTTGCGGGCATGTCGGGGTCGGCCGTGGCTGATGTGTCCGCCTTGGGGTCGACGTTGATTCCTGCGATGGAAAAGAACGGCTATACCCGCAAATTCGCCGCCGCCATTACCGCCGCATCCAGCGTGATCGGCCCGATCATTCCGCCTTCGGGGATCATGATCATCTATGCCTATGTCATGGGCGAAAGCGTCGCGGCGCTGTTCCTTGCCGGCATTGTTCCGGGCTTGTTGGTGGGTGTCGGGTTGATGGTGGCGGTCCGCCTGATGGCTGACCGCTACGACCTGCCCAAGGCCGAAAGGATCGTGCACAAGGGGCAGACGATAACGCCTTTGGAAAGCTGGGTCAGCTTTGTTCTGGTGCGGGTCAATCTGGCCGGCATCCTGTTCGGCATCTATGCGATGCTTGGGGGGCGGTTAGGTCTAGACCTGAATGGCTGGGTCGTCTTTGCCTTGATGCTGCCTGTCGCCCATGTGCTGCTGCTGGGTCTGCGCAAACGGGTCAGCCCCGATTTCCGTCTGATCTGCAAAAAGGCAGTCGCGCCGTTGCAGACCCCCATCATTATCCTTGGTGGTATCCTGATCGGTGTGTCGACCCCGACCGAGGCGAGCGCGGTCGCCGTGGCCTATGCGCTGATAATTTCGTTCTTTGTGCTGCGGTCGATGCGGGTCAGGGACTTGGGGCAGGTGCTGGGCAAGGCCGCTTTCGGCACTTCGGCGGTGCTGATCCTTGTCGGTGCGGCGGTTGCGTTCAAGACCGTCGTGTCGCTTTCCCATGCGCCTGAGATCCTGACCGAACATATCCTGAGCCTGTCTTCGAACCCGCTGATCCTGCTGTTCCTGATTAACGTGCTTTTGTTCATCGTCGGCATGTTTCTGGACGCAGGCCCCGCGATCATCATCCTCGGGCCGATCCTCGCGCCGATCTTTATCCACCTTGGCGTTCATCCGGTGCATTTCGCGATCATCATGTCGGTCAATCTGACCGTCGGATTGGCGACGCCGCCGATGGGGCTGGTGCTTTTCGTGGCGTCGAGTGTCAGCGGTGAAAAGGTTGAAACCATCACCCGCGCCATCCTGCCGTTCTTGGCCGTGGAAATATTCGTGATCTTCCTGATCACCTATTTCCCGTTCATTTCAATGACAATTCCGCGACTTACCGGATTTGTCCAATAGCAACCGGGGCATTCGCCCCCTTAGACCTAACTTCTGGGAGGAAACCAAAAATGTTAAAAGGTCTGACCAAGTCGCTGCTCGCCGCGACTTTCCTGATGGGGTCGGCAGCTGCCGTCGCCGCGCAGGACTTTACCATTCGCGCCACCGCGAATTCTAACGAAGCCGACGAAGACTATGATGGTCTCGTTGTGTTCAAGAACTACGTCGAAAACGCCTCGAATGGCCGGATCGCCGTAGAAATCTACATGGGCACCCAGCTTTGCGCCACGGGCGAAGAATGCCTTCAGGCTGTCGCCGAAGGCGCGGTTGATGTCTATATCTCGACCTCGGGCGGGGCTGCGTCGATCTTCCCCTATATCCAGGTTCTCGATCTGCCCTATCTGATGAGCGATGACCGCGTGGCCGAGGCTGTTCTGTCTGGCCCGTTCCTGCGTCAGATGCGCGACCGTGCACTGGAAACCTCGGGTGACAAGATCCGCCTGATGACCATCGGCAACACCGGCGGCTGGCGGTCGTTCGCTAATACCCAGCGTCAGGTCCAGACCCCCGCCGATCTGGCCGGTCTGAAACTGCGCACCGTTCCTGCCGATCTGCCGCAGGAATTGACCCGTTCGCTGGGCGCTTCTCCGACGCCGATTCCGTGGCCGGAACTGTTCACCTCGCTGCAAACCGGCGTGGTTGAAGGCACTGCCAACGGCATCACCGACATCATGAACATGAAATTCCCCGATGCCGGTCTGCAGTATCTGACCCTTGATGGCCACAGCTACATGGGCGCGTTCTGGTGGATGTCGAACGACAACTTCATGGCGCTGCCGATGGATCTGCGCAAGATCGTGAACGACGGCTTCTACCAGCTCCAGCAGGCAACCTTTGCCTCGCCCAAGCGCAAGTCGATCGAAGCCTACGAAGCCTTCACCGCAGGCGGCGGCAACATCTATGTGCCGAGCCCTGATCAAAAGGCCGAATTCGCAGCGGCAGCCGCACCGGTCTTTGAATGGTTCAAGGCCAATGTCGACGGTGGCGCCGATGTTCTTGCCGAATTCGAAGCAGCGGTCGATGTGGCCAAAGCACAGATTGCGGCAGACGACGCAGCCGACCTGAACTAATTGAAATTGGGGCGGGCCATGCATTGGCCCGCCCCGACCCTTTTTGCGCCAAGTATTTCATTGCGCGCGGTCCGAATGTTGACTTGGCAGCCCATTTCCCGCGGCACTGGTCGAAATCCCCAAAGAAAATCGTTGCCTTTGAAATCTCTGCTCACGCGGATGTCAGAGGCATGGACAATCCCACCACCAAGACCCACATATTTGTCTGCAACAGAACTGGGAGTATGTCGTGACTTATCGCAAAACCGAGGACGCTCTTGCCCGCCTGACACCGCAGCAATTCCATGTGACACAGGAAAGCGGAACAGAACGCGCCTTTACCGGTGAATATGACAAACACTTCGAACCTGGGATTTACGTCGACGTCGTCTCGGGCGAACCGCTGTTTTCTTCTTCGGCCAAATTCAATTCCGGCTGCGGCTGGCCTGCGTTTTCGAAACCGATCGACACCTCGATGGTCATTGAACATCATGATCGGTCCTATGGTATGATCCGGACCGAGGTCCGTTCCAAACACGCGGACAGCCATCTGGGCCATGTGTTCAACGATGGTCCCCGCGATATGGGCGGCCTGCGGTATTGCATCAATTCGGCTAGCCTCCGTTTTGTCCCGAAGGACCGGATGGAGGCCGAAGGCTATGGCGATTACTTGGATCAAGTGGAGGGCTAAAAGATGGAACGTGCAGTTTTGGCTGGCGGATGTTTCTGGGGCATGCAGGACCTGATCCGTAAGATGCCCGGGGTTCTGGCGACGCGTGTGGGTTACACGGGCGGCGATGTCGCGAACGCGACCTATCGTAACCACGGCACCCACGCCGAAGGGATCGAGATCACCTTTGACCCCGCGCAGATCAGCTATCGCAAGTTGCTGGAGTTCTTTTTCCAGATCCACGACCCGACCACCCGTAACCGTCAGGGCAACGATATCGGCCTCAGCTATCGTTCAGCGATCTATTACTGTGATGACGCCCAACGCCTGACCGCGCTGGACACGATTGCCGATGTCGATGCCAGTGGCATTTGGCCCGGTAAGGTCGTGACCGAGGTCGAACCCGTCGGCCCGTTTTGGGAGGCAGAGCCGGAACATCAGGATTATCTGGAACGCCATCCCAACGGCTATACCTGCCATTTCCCGCGGGCGGGTTGGGTCCTGCCCAAGCGGTCGGCTGCGGAATAGTGCCGCGGACCTTTGACAACAGCTTTGCGCGGGACATGGAAGGTTTCTATGTCCCGTGGCAAGGCGAGCCCGCACCGGACCCGCAAACGGTGATCTTTAACCACGCTCTGGCCGAGGAACTGGGCCTGGAGGCAGACATTTGGGGCGGACCGCTGGGCGCGCGTTATTTATCGGGTGCCGAGGCCCCGATCGATGCGGCGCCTTTGGCCATGATCTATGCGGGCCACCAGTTCGGTGGTTTTTCCCCGCAGCTTGGGGATGGTCGGGCCTTGCTGTTGGGAGAGGTGATCGACCCGAACGGCGCGCGCCGCGACCTGCACCTCAAGGGATCGGGGCGGACGCCGTTTTCGCGCAATGGCGACGGCAAGGCTGTCTTGGGTCCAGTTTTGCGGGAATACCTGATGGGCGAGGCGATGCAGGCGCTGGGCGTGCCAACCACCCGCGCGCTCGCCGCTGTGACCACAGGGCAAACGGTTTTGCGCAACGGCCCCGAACGCGGGGCGGTTCTGGCAAGGGTCGCGGCATCGCATCTGCGGGTCGGGACGTTCCAGTATTTCGCAGCACGGGGGCAGACAGATCAGGTCCGGCAGTTGGCCGACTATGCGATCCAGCGCCACTATCCTGATCTGGTGGGTAGCCCGGCACCCTATCTCGACCTGTTCCGCCGCGTGCGCGACCGTCAGGCGCATCTCGTTGCGCAGTGGATGCTGCTTGGGTTTGTGCATGGGGTGCTGAACACTGACAACGTGACCATTTCCGGCGAAACGATCGACTATGGCCCCTGTGCGTTCATGGATATCTATGACGATAAGACGGTGTTCAGTTCTATCGATCAAGGCGGGCGCTATGCCTATGGCAACCAGCCTGCGATCACCCAATGGAACCTCGCACGCTTTGCCGAAACGCTGCTGGACCTGATCAATCCCGCCGATAGCGATGATGCAATCCGGCAGGTGACGAACGAACTGAACAAGTTTCCTGCGATCTATCAGGACCATTGGCTGACGGGAATGCGGGCAAAGTTGGGACTTGCGACGCCACACCCCGATGACCTTGCACTGTCCGAGGACCTCTTGTCGGTCATGGACGGTCAACAGGTGGATTATACCAGCCTTTTCCGCGCCCTCGCCGACGATATGCGGGGAGATGACGGGGCGGTTCGTGCCCTGTTCACGGATCCGGCGGCCTGTTCGGATTGGCTGGCAAGGTATCGCGCCCGATCTGGGGCAGAGGCAGAGCCCGCCGATGTCAGGGCAGCGGCGATGGATCGGGTCAATCCGGTCTATATCCCGCGAAACCACATGGTGCAGGCGGCGCTGGATGCGGCAGGGCAAGGCGACATGGAGCCTTTCGAGACGCTCTTGTCGCTTTTGCAGAGCCCCTTTGACCCCAAACCTGGGTTCGAGGCTTACGCTAGTCCCGCGCCTGAAAGCTTTGGCCGTTATCGCACCTTTTGCGGAACCTGACCGGATCATAGGCCGGACACGAAAAAGCCCGCCCAAGGGATCCTTGGGCGGGCTTTGTATTTTGATTGGGGCCGATTACAGCTTGCCGGTCAGTTCCGGAACTGCGGTGAACAGGTCGGCGACAAGGCCAAAGTCCGCCACTTGGAAGATCGGGGCCTCTTCGTCTTTGTTGATCGCGACGATGACCTTTGAATCCTTCATCCCTGCAAGGTGCTGGATCGCGCCCGAAATGCCGACTGCGACATAAAGATCGGGGGCCACAACCTTACCGGTCTGGCCGACCTGCCAGTCGTTCGGGGCATAGCCCGAGTCGACAGCCGCACGCGACGCACCGACAGCAGCGCCGAGCTTGTCAGCGAGGGCTTCGATGATCTTGAAATCGTCCTTCGAGCCAACCCCACGGCCACCCGACACAACGATGCCAGCGCTGGTGAGTTCTGGACGGTCGCTTGCGGCAACTTTGTCTTCGACCCAGGTCGACAGACCCGAGGTTGCAGCAGTGCCCAAAGCCTCGACCGGGGCGGAATTGCCCGCGGCAGCGGCGTCAAAACCGGCGGTCCGCACGGTGAACACCTTGGTCGCGTCACCCGATTTCACGGTCTGGATCGCGTTGCCTGCATAGATCGGGCGTTCAAAGGTGTCGGCGTCGACCACTGCGGTCACATCCGACATCACCATGACGTCCAGCAGGGCCGCGACGCGCGGCAGCACGTTTTTCGCATCCGACGTTGCCGCAGCGGCGATGTGGCTATAGCCGCCCGCCAGCGAAACGATCAGATCGGCAACCGGTTCGGCCAGCGTATGGCAAAAGCCGTGATCGCCCGCGAACAGAACCTTGGACACGCCAGAAAGGGTCGCAGCCTCGGCAGCGGCGGCATCGCCACCCTGTCCGGCGACCAGAACATGCACGTCACCCAGTCCGGCAACAGCCGAAAGCGCCTTGGCAACGGAATCGGTTGCCAGTTGCCCATTGGTGACCTCAGCCAAAAGAAGAACAGCCATCAGATCACCCCCACTTCTTTAAGTTTCGCAACGAGTTCATCGACCGATTTGACCACAACGCCAGCTTTGCGGGCTTCGGGTTCGCTGGTCTTGATCACGGTCAGGCGCGGGGTGACATCGACGCCGTAATC